>Ga0268299_1000894_pt1 | contig 71432 bp, 62 predicted proteins | sample NOBtaG_FD_193484 | JGI IMG/M metagenome (GOLD analysis project Ga0268299, IMG submission 193484) | Activated sludge microbial communities from bioreactor in Nijmegen, Gelderland, Netherland - NOB reactor | ecosystem: Engineered > Bioreactor > Aerobic > Activated sludge | place: Netherlands... | reverse complement strand
CGGCGGCAATCCCTTCGCGACCACCTCGGTCTACTGCCTGATCGCCTTCCTCGAGCGGCGCTTCGGCGTGCACTTCGCGATGGGCGGGACCGGCAGCCTCGTGCAGGGTCTGGTCAAGCTGATCGAGGGGCAGGGCGGCAGCGTGCAGTGCGGGCAGGCCGTGGCCGAGATCACGGTCGAGCACGGACGCGCGAGCGGCGTGCGGCTGGCCTCTGGCCAGCGGCTGTCGGCCGACGTCGTCGTGTCCAACGCCGATTCGGCGACGACCTACCGCCACCTGCTGCCCGGCGTGAAGCGCCGACGCTGGACCGACCGGCGCATCGAGAAGGCGCGCTACTCGATGAGCCTCTTCGTCTGGTACTTCGGCACGCGGCGCCAGTACCCGGACGTCGCGCACCACACCATCCTGCTCGGCCCTCGCTACCGCGAGCTGCTGGCGGACATCTTCGACCGCAAGCGGCTGGCCGAGGACTTCAGCCTCTACCTGCACCGACCCACCGCGACCGACCCCGCCATGGCGCCTGCAGGTTGCGACGCCTTCTACGTGCTCTCGCCGGTCCCGCACCTGCAGAGCGGCACGGACTGGTCGGTCGAGGCGGAGCGCTACCGCCAGCGCATCGAGCGTCATCTCGAAGCGACGCTGTTGCCGGGACTCTCCGGCCAGATCGCGACCTCGCGCCTGCTGACGCCGCAGGACTTCCAGGATCGCCTGTCGTCGTTTCGCGGTGCGGCCTTCGGGCTGGAGCCGGTGCTGACGCAGAGCGCGTGGTTCCGGCCTCACAACCGCAGCGAAGAGGTCGACCGGCTCTATCTCGTGGGCGCGGGCACGCATCCCGGTGCCGGCCTGCCCGGCGTGCTGTCCTCGGCGCGCATCCTCGACAAGGTGGTTCCCGATGCAGACGTTGTCCTTGCCGCCCGTGCCCGCGCTCCGGCCTGACGCCGACGCCGACCTGGCGGCCTGCCGTGCCTCGCTGCGGCACGGATCGCGCAGCTTCTTCGCCGCGTCACTGCTGCTGCCGCCGTCGGTGCGCGCACCAGCCTCGGCGCTCTACGCCTTCTGCCGCCTGGCCGACGACGCGGTGGACGGCGACGACGTGGGCCACGGAGCCGTCGATCGCCTGAGCGAGCGGCTCGATCGCGTCTACGCCGGCACCCCGGCCCCGATCGCCGCCGACCGCGCGCTGGCCGTCGTGGTGGCGCGCCATCGCATCCCGCGCGCGCTGCCCGAGGCCTTGCTCGACGGCTTTCGCTGGGATGCCGCAGGGCGCCGCTACGAGACCCTCGACGCGCTGCAGGACTACGCGGCGCGCGTGGCCGGCAGCGTCGGCGCGATGATGGCCTTGCTGATGGGCGTGCGGTCCGCCGAAGGCCTGGCGCGGGCCTGCGACCTGGGCGTGGCGATGCAACTGTCCAACATCGCGCGCGACGTCGGCGAGGACGCGCGCATGGGCCGCCTCTACCTGCCGCACCAGTGGCTGCTGCAGGCCGGCATCGATCCCGAGGCCTGGCTGGCGCAGCCGGCCTTCAGCCCGGCGCTCGGCACGGTGGTTGCGCGGCTGCTCGATGCGGCCGACGGCTTGTACCGGCGCGTCGGCGACGGCGTGGCCGAGCTGCCGCTGGCCTGCCGGCCCGGCATCAATGCGGCGCGTTTCCTCTACGCCGACATCGGGCACGAGGTCTCGCGGCGCGGGCTCGACTCGGTCTCGCAGCGGGCCCGCGTGTCGCGCGGGCGCAAGGCGCAGCTGTTGCTGCAGGCGATGCTGGCCTTGTGGCCCGGTCGCGGCGAGGCCCCCGATGCCTGCCTGCCCTGCAACCGCTTCCTCGTCGACGCGGCGGCGATGCCGGCGTCGGCGCGCGGTCCGGCGCCGTGGCAGCTGGTGCGGCGCTTCGTGCGCGTCATCGAGCTGTTCGAGGAACTCGAACGGCGCGAGCGCGGCCTGCAAGCGGCCTTGCGATGAGCCCCGCGGTGCTGGCCTCGCTCGAGGCCTTCATCGTGCTGGGGGTGGTGCTCGGCCTGGCGATCTGGCAGCTGGTGTCGGTGCGCCGCGAGATCGCACGCGACCGCGAACGCGAGCGCAGGCAGCGCGAAGCGGAAGGATCCGCCGGCGACTGACCGCCCGCGGCCGTCAGCCAACCCGGCGCGGCATGCGAAACGGCAGCAGGGCCTGCACCCAGCGCTGCGAGAAGCGATCGAGCGCGAGGCTTTCGTGCATCGCCGTGGCGGGTGCGCCGAGCCACTGCGTCTCGACCAGCGAGCGGGCGTAGAAAGGCGCGTCCTCGAGCGTTCGCAGCACACGGGCCGTGCCCTCGCTGCGCGTGCCGCGCGCCACGCGCCAGGCCGACGGCGGCAGCGCGATGCGGCGAGGCGCCTCGACCTCTTGCGCGCCGCCGCGCGCGTCGAAGCGCAGGACCAGCGAGGTGGCGTGCCCGTCGCGGGCTTCGACGTCGTAGAGCACCGCCGCGCCGTCGCGCGGCAGCGCCGTCCGCGACCAGTCCCAGCGCACGAAGTCGGCCTCCAGCGGCGCGTCGCCGCGGTTGGCGTCGAAGTAACCCGGGCCCGACCAGCGCAGCGCCGGTGCGGCCATCTCGACCTCGACGCGCGCGCTCGGCGCGATCGGCTGCCACCGATGGCGACCCGCTGCATCGAGCGGGTGGTCTCCGGTCGGTAGCGAACGGGGATGCACGCGCACCCGGCCGCGCAGGCGCGACGGCCAGGGCACGGTCCACTCGTCGATGTCGATCGACAGCGCGTCGCCGTCCCAGCGCAGGGCGCTGGGCCCGATCTGCAGCGTCGTGGCGTCGCGTGCCAGGCTGCGGCGGCCGCGCTCCGTCATCGTCCAGCGCTTGCCGGCCGGACCGTAGAGCGAGACGTTGATCGCGCAGTGATCCAGAGGGTCCGCGGCCGGCGTGCGCCGGCGGGCGGCCGCGTAGTAGGGCGAGAACACGCTGCCGAGGAAGGCGATCACCGTCAGGCCGTGCAGGCCGTCGTCGCTCAGCGCGTCGACATACCACCAGGCATAGCCGCCGGCGGCGACGTCGAGATCGAAGTGCGGGCCCGTGCCAGGTCCTGGGCGATGCAGTCGGCCGCGAGATGCCCCGACAGCGTCGCCATCGGCAGGCCCGGCCCCGGGTGCGTGCTGCCGCCCGCCAGGTACAGGCCCGGGATGCGGCTGCGGGAGCCGCAGCGCGTGAACGCCGCCTTCCAGCCGTGCGAGGCCGGGCCGTAGAGGGCTCCGCCCGTCGCCGGGAACAGGCGCTCGAAGTCGCTCGGCGTCGTCATCGTGCAGTCCGGTCGATCGGGCTGCAGCGTCAGCCCGCAACGCGCGAGGGTCTGGAAGGTCTGTCGTTCGCATGCTTCGATCTCCTCAGAACTCAGGCGGCGTGCGTCGCCGATGGGCGGCGCGTTGACGAGGCAGAGCAGTCGCTCCGGACCATCGGGGGCGGCGCCGGTCGCGGCATCGCGATCCTGCGCGCAGACGTAGACCGTCGGTGCCGACGGCAGTCGGCGGCGCACGACGAGATCGTCGAACTCGGCGGCGTAGTCGCCCGAGAAGAACACCGAGTGCCGCAGCAGCGGAAAGCCCTCGGTGCGCGCCACGAGGTTCCAGGTCAGCGCCGAGAGCGAGCGCTGCGCACGCGCTTGCGGCGGCACGGCGCGCGTGGCGGCATCGCCCAGCAAGGCGGCGGCGAGGGCCGCCACGTCGCCGTTGAAGACGACGGCATCGGCGTCGACGACTTCGCCGTCGGCAAGGCGGACGCCCACGACGCGGCCGGCCCGCAGCACGATGTCGCGGGCCTCGCAGCGGCAGCGCAGGCGGGCGCCGCGCTGCTGCGCGAGCGTGGCGACGGCCCGTGCCACGGCCTGCATGCCACCGTCGACCAGCCACACCCCGTCCTGCTCGACGTGCGCGACCAGCATCAGCGTGGCCGGTGCCAGGAAGGGCGAGGCGCCGCAGTAGGTCGCGTAGCGCCCGAAGAGCTGCTGCAGGCGCGGATCGCGGAAGTGATCACCCAGCGCGCGCCACAGGCTCGTGAACGGCGAGATGCCCATCAGGGCCGGCAGGCCGCGCAGGCCGTGGCGCGCCGCCAGGCCCCAGGGCGTGGTCTTGCCGGCGCGCAGGTAGGAGTCGGCCAGCGCGTCGTAGGTGCGGCGGGCGCGCGCGCAGAAGTCTAGGTAGCCGCGTGCCTCGGCGGCACCGGCGAAGTGCCCGATCGCATCGGCCGATCGGCCGACGTCGGCATGCAGGTCGAGGCGCTCGTCGGCGCTCCACGCGTGCCGTGCCAGCAGGTCGGCCGGCAGCAGGCGCAGGTGCCGCTCCAGCCGTTCGCCGCAGCGGTCGAACAGGGCCTCGAAGACCCAGCGCATCGTCAGCACGGTCGGGCCGGCGTCCAGTTGCCGGCCGGCGACGGTCACCTGGCGCAGCTTGCCGCCCGGCGTTGCCGCGCGCTCCAGCACCACGACGTCCAGGCCACGATGGGCGAGCTCCAGCGCGGCGGCAAGGCCGCCGATGCCGGCGCCGATCACGACCACGCGTTCAGTCCGCATTGCTGGGCTCCCGGCCGGGCTGGTTGACGTCGGCTCGGCGCATGTCTACATTAGTTGACACAAACAGATGACACAACAACTGTACATCTGACTTGACACCGACGCCTGCCGGAGGTTCCCGATGAAGCCCATCACCCGCATCGAGCAATCCCTCGCCGCCAGCCTGGCGTCCGCCGAGACCTCGGACTGTCCGCACAAGCTGGCCGGCGCGATCCGTCATGCGGTCTTTCCGGGCGGTGCGCGCGTCCGGCCCCAGCTTTGCCTGGCCGTCGCGTCGGCCTGCGGCGATGACGATCCGGCGCTGTCGGACGCGGCGGCGACGTCGATCGAGCTCCTGCACTGCGCGTCGCTGGTTCACGACGACCTGCCGTGCTTCGACGACGCGGCGACGCGACGCGGCCGCGCCTCGGTGCACTTCGCGTTCGGCGAGAGTCTCGCGGTGCTGGCCGGCGATGCACTGATCGTGCTGGCCTTCCAGATCCTGTCGGCTGCGGCGGGTCGCTCGCCGCAGCGGCTGCCCGCCCTCATCGCGACCATCGCCCGCGGCGTCGGCATGCCGCACGGCATCGTCGCTGGCCAGGCCTGGGAGTGCGAGCCGCGCGTGTCGCTAGCGACCTACCAGCGCGCCAAGACCGGCGCGCTGTTCGCGGCCGCAACGATGGCCGGCGCCCAGGCGGCCGGCGCGACCGGCGAGCCCTGGCGCGCGCTCGGCGAATGGCTGGGCGAGGCCTACCAGGTGGCGGACGACCTGCGAGACGTGTTCTCGGACCCGCAGGTGCTCGGCAAGCCGATCGGCCAGGACGTTGCCTTGCAGCGTCCCAGCGCCGCGAGCGAACTCGGCGTCGGCGGGGCGCTGCAGCACTTCGAGCGCCTGATCGAAGGCGCGATCGACGCCGTCCCGGAGTGTCCCGGTGCCGCCCAGCTGCGGGCGCTGGTGCGCATGGAGGCCGAGCGCCTCGTGCCCAAGGCGGTCAGCGACGAGCTGTTGCGGGTCGCCGCCTAGCGATCGGCGGGCGCGGACTCTCGATGCCGCGATCCCCGGATGAATCCCGCCCTCGACCCTGACCTGACCGCCGCGCGCGCCGGCTGGGGCGGGCGCTGGCCGGCCTGGCGCGACCGCCTGCTCGCGCGGCCGGGCTTCCGGCGCTGGGCCGCGGCCTTTCCGCTGACCCGTCCGATCGCGCGACGTCGTGCGCGCGAGGTGTTCGACCTCGTCGCCGGCTTCGTCTACTCGCAGGTCCTGCTGGCCTGCGTGCGCCTGCGGCTCTTCGAGATGCTGGCCGAAGGCCCGCAGACCCTCGAGGGGCTGGCGCGCCGCATGGCCGTGCCCGAGGCGGGCGCGCGTCGCCTGCTGGACGCCGCCGTCGCCTTGCGGCTGGCCGAGCGCCGGGGCGATGCCGCGTACGGACTCGGGGCGCTCGGCGCGGCCCTGGTCGGCAACGAGGCCGTGCTCGCGATGGTCGAACATCACTCGGCGCTCTACGCCGATCTCGGCGATCCGGTCGCCCTGCTGCGCGGCGAGATGGCGGGCGGCGCGCTCTCGGGCTACTGGCCTTACGCGGGCCATGCGGCGCCGGCCGCCCTGGGAGCGGATCGCGTGGCGGCGTACTCGGCGCTGATGTCCGCGTCGCAGCCCCTGGTGGCGGACGAGATCCTCGATGCCTACTCCCTGTCGCGACATCGCTGCCTGCTCGACGTCGGCGGCGGCGAGGGCGGCTTCCTGCTCGCGGCCGCGCGCCGTGCGCCGCGGCTGCAGCTGAAGCTCTTCGACCTGCCCGCGGTGGCCGAGCGGGCACGTCGTCGCCTGGCGGCCGAAGGGCTGGCCACGCGTGCCGAGGCGATCGGTGGCGACTTTCTTGCCGACCGGCTGCCGGCCGGCGCCGACATCGTTTCGCTCGTGCGGGTCGTCCATGACCACGACGACGTCCAGGCCCTGCAACTGCTGCGTGCGGTCCGGCGTGCCTTGCCGGAGGGCGGGCGCCTCCTCGTGGCCGAGCCGCTGGCCGACACCCCGGGCGCGCAGGCGATGGGAGATGCCTATTTCGGCTTCTACCTGCTGGCCATGGGCCGCGGACGTCCCCGTTCAGCAGCCGCGCTGACGGCCTTGCTGGCTGCTGCCGGCTTCGGCGAGGTGCGGCGGCTGCCGACCCGGATTCCCTTGCAGACGGCGGTGCTGATCGCCCGTGCGAGCGGTGACCAGCCAGGTTGACAGTCGGATGTATTAACTGCTTGACACTAGTGGTGGTCAACGTAAGATGACACTCAGAGTAGTCAAAAGAATCATGGAGACCCACGGAGACCCTCTCGCAGCCGCTCGCACGCCGCCCATGGCGTCGAGCGCCGGCATGGACGCCACGGCCGTCGTGCTCGAGCAGCCCGGCCGGCTGAGCCTGAACCGCCTGGCGCTGACGCCGGCGGGCGACGAGGACCTGGTGGTCGACATCGACTGGAGCGGCATCAGCACCGGCACCGAGCGTCTGCTCTGGTCGGGCCGCATGCCCGCCTTTCCCGGCATGGGCTACCCGCTGGTGCCGGGCTATGAATCGGTGGGCCGCATCGCGGCCGCCGGTGCGCGCACCGGACGTCGCGTTGGCGAAGCGGTGTTCGTGCCGGGAGCGCGATGCTTCGGTGACGTGCGCGGCCTGTTCGGCGGCGCGGCCTCGCGGCTGATCGTCCCCGCCGAGCGCGCACTCCCCATCGACGAGGCACTGGGCGAGCGCGGCGTGCTGCTGGCGCTCGCGGCCACCGCGCGGCATGCGATCGCGGGCGGCGTCGCGTTGCCCGACCTCATCGTCGGCCACGGCGTGCTGGGTCGCCTGATCGCCAGGCTGTGCGTTGCCGAGGGCGGCGCGCCGGTCGTGTGGGAGAACGACGCCGGCCGGCGTCGCGGCGCCGAGGGCTACGAGGTCATCGACGCGCAGACGGACCCCCGGCGCGACTACCGCTGCATCTGCGACGTGAGCGGCGATGCGGCGCTGCTCGATGGCCTGATCGCGCGTCTCGCGCCCGGCGGCGAGATCGTGCTGGCCGGCTTCTACGACACGCCCCTGACTTTCGCCTTCCCGCCCGCCTTCATGCGCGAGGCCCGCCTGCGCGTCGCCGCGCAGTGGCAGCCGCAGGACCTGGTGCACGTGCGTGACCGGGTCGATGCCGCACGCCTGTCGCTCGACGGACTGATCACCCACCGCGTCGGCGCCCACGACGCCGACGCGGCCTATCGCACGGCCTTCGGCGATCCGGCCTGCCTGAAGATGGTTCTCGACTGGAGGCACCTGCAATGAGCGCGTCCCCTTCACCGGTCATCTTCATGCGCGACGAGCGCCTGAAGGCCGAAGCCGCCATCGAACCCGATCCGGTCTCCACGTCCCCGGCGACGAAGACCACCCAGATCATCGCGATCTACGGCAAGGGCGGCATCGGCAAGAGCTTCACGCTCGCCAACCTCAGCTACATGATGGCCCAGCAGGGCAAGAAGGTGCTGCTCATCGGTTGCGACCCGAAGAGCGACACCACCAGCCTGCTGTTCGGCGGCAAGGCCTGCCCGACCATCATCGAGACCAGCTCGAAGAAGAAGCTCGCCGGCGAGGCGGTGGCGATCGGCGACGTCTGCTTCAAGCGCGACGGCGTGTTCGCGATGGAGCTCGGTGGCCCCGAGGTCGGCCGCGGTTGCGGCGGGCGCGGGATCATCCACGGCTTCGAGACGCTGGAAAAGCTCGGCTTCCACGACTGGGGCTTCGACTACGTGCTGCTCGACTTCCTGGGCGACGTGGTCTGCGGCGGCTTCGGCCTGCCGATCGCGCGCGACATGTGCCAGAAGGTCATCGTCGTCGGCAGCAATGACCTGCAGTCGCTCTACGTCGCCAACAACGTGTGCAGCGCGGTCGAGTACTTCCGCAAGCTCGGCGGCAACGTCGGCGTGGCCGGCATGGTGATCAACAAGGACGACGGCACCGGCGAGGCAGCGGCCTTCGCCGCCAATGCGGGGATTCCGGTGCTCGCAGCGATCCCTGCGCACGAGGACATCCGCCGCAAGAGCGCCAGCTACGAGATCATCGGTCGGCCCGGGACCCAGTGGGCACCGCTGTTCGAGGAGCTCGCCCGCAACGTCGCCGAGGCGCCGCCGATGCGGCCCAAGCCGCAGACCCAGGACCAGTTGCTCGGCCTGTTCTCGGCCGAGGTGACCGGCCGCGACTTCCAGATGCAGCCGGCCTCGCTGTTCGACATGTGCGGCAAGACCGAGATCGTCAGAGAGACGCTCGAAGTGGTCTACGACGCCGCCTAGGACCCACCGCCATGAGCGCCGTCACCATCCCCATCGTCGCGAGCCACCAGGCGCCGGTCGATGGCACGGGATGTCACGGCGGTCAGGCGCAGATGCTCGAGGCGGCCAAGGCCGCCGGCAAGAGCGAGGTGCTCGACGGCTACGCCCGCGACTATCCGACCCACCCCAAGACCGGCCCGCACGACCAGCCGCAGAGCATGTGCCCGGCCTTCGGCGCGCTGCGCGTCGGGCTGCGCATGCGCCGGACGATGACGATCCTGTCGGGCTCGGCCTGCTGCGTCTACGGCCTGACCTTCACCTCGCACTTCTACGGCGCGCGCCGCAGCGTCGGCTACGTGCCCTTCAACAGCGAGACGCTGGTGACCGGCAAGCTGTTCGAGGACATCCGCGACACAGTGCACCAGCAGGCCGACCCGGCGCTCTACGACGCCATCGTCATCATCAACCTGTGCGTGCCGACGGCCAGCGGCGTGCCGCTGCAGATCCTGCCGAAGCAGATCAATGGCGTGCGCGTGATCGGCATCGACGTGCCGGGCTTCGGCGTGCCGACCCACGCCGAGGCCAAGGACGTGCTGGCCGGCGCGATGCTCAAGTACGCACGCGGCGAGGTCGAGGCCGGCCCGGTCGCCGCACCGAAGGGCGGGCGCAACGCGAAGCCGACCGTCACGCTGCTTGGCGAGATGTTCCCGGCCGATCCGATGGTGATCGGCGCGCTGCTCGAGCCCATGGGCCTGGCCGCCGGTCCGGTGGTGCCGACCCGCGAGTGGCGCGAGCTCTACGCGGCGCTCGACGGCGCCGCGGTGGCCGCGATCCATCCTTTCTATACCGCGAGCCTGCGCGAGTTCGAGGCGGCCGGTCGGCCCATCGTCGGCTCGGCCCCGGTCGGCCACGACGGCACCGAAGCCTGGCTGCAGGCGATCGGCGAGACGCTCAATGTGGGCCAGGCGCAGATCGACGCGGCGAAGAACCGCTTCCTTCCGGTCATCAGGGCCGTGCTGGCCAAGACCCCCATCCAGGGTCGCATCACGCTGAGCGGCTACGAAGGCTCGGAACTGCTGGTCGGCCGCCTGCTGGTCGAGAGCGGTGCCGACCTGCGCTACGTCGGCAGCGCCTGCCCGCGCACGCGCTGGAGCGAAGCCGACTGCCAGTGGCTCGAGGCGCATGGCGTGCAGGTCCAGTACCGCGCCTCGCTGGAGCAGGACCTCGCCGCGATCGACGAGTACCGGCCGGACCTCGCGATCGGCACTACGCCGGTAGTGCAGGCCGCCAAGCAGCGCGCGATCCCGGCGCTGTACTTCACCAACCTCATCTCGGCCCGCCCGCTGATGGGCCCGGCCGGCGCCGGATCGCTGGCGCAGGTCATCAATGCCGCGATCGGCAACAAGGCGCGCTTCGACCGCATGAAGGACTTCTTCGGCGACGCCGGAGCCGGCCACGCGGCGGGCGTGTGGGAAGCGCAGAACGGCGTCCCGCAGGATCGCCCCGACTTCAAGGCCGACCACCGCCGCCAGATGGTGAAGATGGCCAAGAAGCGCAAGGCCGAGGAGATGGTCTGATGGCCCTGGTGCTGGATCACGATCGCGCCGGCGGCTACTGGGGTGCGGTGTACGTCTTCACCGCGATCAAGGGCCTGCAGGTCGTCATCGACGGGCCGGTCGGCTGCGAGAACCTGCCGGTCACCAGCGTGCTGCACTACACCGACGCGCTGCCGCCGCACGAGCTGCCGATCGTCGTCACCGGCCTGGCCGAGGAGCAACTCGGCCGCGAAGGCACCGAAGGCGCGATGAAGCGCGCCCACAAGGTGCTCGACCCCGACCTGCCCGCGGTGGTGGTGACGGGCTCGATCGCCGAGATGATCGGCGGCGGCGTCACGCCCGAAGGCACCGGCATCCTGCGCTTCCTGCCGCGCACCATCGACGAGGACCAGTGGCAATGCGCCAACCGCGCGATGTTCTGGCTGTGGACCGAGTACGGCATGAAGAAAGTGCCGCAGCGCACGCCGTTCGCAGAACGCCCCGCAGGGGAGAAGCCGCGCGTCAACCTCATCGGCCCGAGCTACGGGACCTTCAACGCGCCCAGCGACCTGGCCGAGATCCGCCGCCTGGTGCAGGGCATCGGCGCCGAAGTGAACATGGTCTTCCCGCTCGGCAGCCACCTGGCCGACGTGTCGCGCCTGGTCGAGGCCGACGTCAACATCTGCATGTACCGCGAGTTCGGCCGCATGCTCTGCGAAGCGCTCGAGCGGCCCTACCTGCAGGCGCCGATCGGGTTGCACAGCACCACCGCTTTCCTGCGCAAGCTCGGGGATCTCCTCCACCTCGACCCCGAGCCCTTCATCGAGCGTGAGAAGCACACCACGATCAAGCCGATCTGGGATCTCTGGCGCTCGGTGACGCAGGATTTCTTCGGCACGGCCAGCTTCGCCGTCGTCGCCAACGAGACCTACACGCGTGGCCTGCGTCACTTCCTCGAGGAAGAGATGGGGCTGCCGTGCAGCTTCGCGGTCGCGCGCAAGCCGGGCCAGAAGACCGACAACGCGGCGGTGCGCCAGCTGTTGAAGGACAAGCCGCCGCTCGTGATGTACGGCAGCTACAACGAGCGCATGTACCTGGCCGAGGCCGGCGGCGCCTCGCCGATGAAGCCGAGCTTCATCCCGGCCTCGTTCCCGCTGCCGATCATCCGCCGCGCCACCGGCACGCCCTTCATGGGCTACGCCGGCGCGACCTACGTGATCCAGGAGTTCTGCAACGCGCTGTTCGACGCGCTCTTCCACATCCTGCCGCTGGGCAGCGACCTCGATCGCGTCGAGGCGACGCCGGCGCGTCCGGCGTCGGACGAGGTGAGCGCGTGGGACGACGACGCGCAGCTGCTGCTGAACGAACTGGTGGCGCAGGAGCCGGTGCTGGTGCAGATCTCGGCCGCGAAGCGGCTGCGCGACCGCGCCGAGCGCGATGCGCGGCGCGTCGGCGAGATGCGCGTCACGGCCGAGCGCGTGGCGCGCTCGCGCGAAGCCTTGAAGCTCGGAGAGCCCGCATGAGGCGCCTCCGGACAACCGATTTCACCGCGGCTCGCGCCGCGGAGAACCCCGCCGCGGGGGTGGTGCGCGGTGTACGTGGACAGGGCCGCAAGGCCCGCTAGGAGGACTGACCATGGCAGACAGAGGAGGCTCCCTTTCCGGGCTGACGGAATCGGAAGCCAAAGAGTTTCACAGCATCTTCATGACGAGCTTCATCGTCTTCACGGTGATCGCGGTCGTTGCGCACTTCCTGGTGTGGCAATGGCGTCCGTGGTTGCCGGGGGCGAGCGGCTACGCCGCCATCTTCAACGACGCCAAGGACGTGGCCATGGCCTACGTCGCTGTCGCGTTCAGTGCCTGAGGAGGAAACGACATGTGGCGTCTATGGCAACTCTTCGACCCGCGCAGAACGCTGGTCGCTTTGTTCACCTTTCTCTTCGTGCTGGCGCTGGTGATTCATTTCATCCTGCTCAGCACCGATCGCTTCAACTGGCTCGAAGGCGCCCGCAAGGCGCCCGCGGCCCAGTCGTCGTCGATGCCGGCGCCGAAGTCCTAGCGCCGGGTCCGCGTCGGCGGACGGGGCCCGGGTGTGGCGGCCCGGTCCTCGCCTGCCGGCCGGCTTGTGGAGAAAGCCGCCTTCACGGGGCTTGTTGAATCGTCCTGCTGAATCGTCCAGCAAACGGGGTGTGATCATGGCCATGCTCAGCTTCGAGAGAAAGTACCGGGTCCGCGGCGGCACGCTGATCGGCGGCGACCTGTTCGACTTCTGGGTGGGGCCGTTCTACGTCGGCTTCTTCGGCGTCACGACACTGTTCTTCGCCCTGGTCGGCACGCTGATGATCGTGTGGGGCGCCTCGCAGGGACCGACCTGGAACCTGTGGCAGATCAACATCGCGCCGCCCGACCTCAAGTACGGCCTCGGCATGGCCCCGCTGATGGAAGGCGGGCTGTGGCAGCTCATCACGGTCTGCGCGATCGGCGCCTTCGGGTCGTGGGCGCTGCGCGAGGTCGAGATCTGTCGAAAGCTCGGCATCGGCTACCACGTGCCCGTCGCGTTCGCCTTCGCGATCGGGGCCTACGTGACGCTGGTGGTGATCCGTCCGGTGCTGATGGGTGCCTGGGGACACGGCTTTCCCTACGGAATCATGAGCCACCTCGACTGGGTGTCGAACACCGGTTACCAGTACCTGCACTTCCACTACAACCCGGCGCACATGCTGGGCGTGAGCTTCTTCTTCGCGACCTGCTTCGCGCTGTCGCTGCACGGCTCGCTGATCCTGTCGTCCACCAACCCGGCCCCGGGCGAGCCGGTCAAGACGGCCGAACACGAGAACACCTTCTTCCGCGACGCGATCGGCTATTCGATCGGCACGCTGGGCATCCACCGCCTGGGCTTGTTCCTGGCCCTGTCGGCGGTGTTCTGGAGCGCGGTGTGCATCGTCATCAGCGGTCCGTTCTGGACCCGCGGCTGGCCCGAGTGGTGGGGCTGGTGGCTGAACCTGCCGATCTGGCGCTGATCCGCACCGAACGACGAGGAGACCGACGTGGCCGAATACCAGAACCTCTTCACACGGGTGCAGGTTGCCGCACCCGCCTATGCCGGCGTGCCGCTGGCACCGGGGTCCAAGAAGCGCGACGGCGTGCCGGCGCACGTCCACCTGTTCGGCCGCCTCGGCGACGCGCAGATCGGGCCGATCTACCTGGGCTGGCTGGGGCTGATCTCGATCATCTGCTTCTTCGCGGCCTTCGAGATCATCGGCCTGAACATGCTGGCTTCGGTCAACTGGGACGTCGTGCAGTTCGTGCGGCAACTGCCCTGGCTGGCGCTGGAGCCGCCGCCGCCCGAGTACGGGCTGAAGATGCCGCCGCTCAACCAGGGCGGCTGGTGGCTGCTGGCGGGCTTCTTGCTCACCGCGTCGATCCTGCTGTGGTGGGCGCGCATGTACCGCCGCGCCCGGGCACTCGGCATGGGCACGCACGTGGCCTGGGCCTTCGCCGCGGCGATCTGGCTGTACCTGGTGCTGGGCTTCTTCCGCCCCATCCTGATGGGCAGCTGGGGCGAGGCGGTGCCCTTCGGCATCTTCCCGCACCTCGACTGGACCGCGGCCTTCTCGATCCGCTACGGCAACCTGTTCTACAACCCCTTCCACATGCTCAGCATCGCCTTCCTGTACGGATCGGCGCTGCTGTTCGCGATGCACGGGGCCACCATCCTCGCGGTCAGCCGCTTCGGCGGCGAGCGCGAGATCGAGCAGATCACCGACCGCGGCACGGCCAGCGAACGCGCGGCGCTGTTCTGGCGCTGGACGATGGGCTTCAACGCGACGATGGAATCCATCCACCGCTGGGCCTGGTGGTTCGCGGTGCTGTGCCCGCTGACCGGCGGCATCGGCATCCTGCTGACCGGCACGGTGGTCGACAACTGGTTCCTCTGGGCCGTGAAGCACGGCGTCGCGCCGGGCTACCCGGCGGTGTTCCCGGCGGTGAGCGATCCCGCCCTGTTGCAGGGAGTCAAGCCATGAGCCATCGACTCGACAAGCGCCACGTCGTCGTGCGCACCACGCCCTGGCTGTTCGTGGCCGCGGCGGCGCTGCTGCTGGCGGGCTGCGAGCGCCCGCCGGTCGACACCGTGCAGATCGGCTACCGCGGCACCGGCATGGAGCAGGTCTACAACCCGCGCCTGCTCGCGACGCAGGCGGCCGTCAACGCCTCGCCCGAGGCGCTGCCGCCTGCCCCGGCCGACGGTCCGAAGGCCAAGGACACCTTCAAGAACGTGCAGGTGCTGGGCGACCAGAGCGTGGCCGAGTTCACCCGCACGATGACCGCGATGACGAACTGGGTCTCGCCCCAGCAGGGCTGCGCCTACTGCCATGCCGCCGGCGAGGACCTGTCGTCCGACAAGCTCTACACCAAGGTCGTCGCCCGCAAAATGCTGCAGATGACGCGCCACATCAACGCCGACTGGAAGACCCACGTCGCCGAGACCGGCGTCACCTGCTACACCTGCCACCGCGGTCAGCCGGTGCCGGCCGAGGTGTGGTTCACGACCGCACCGCAGAAGCAGGCCACGGCCCTGGTCGGCGACCGCGCCGGCCAGAACATCGCGTCGCGCTCGGTGGCCTGGGCCTCGCTGCCCGAGGATCCGTTCACGCCCTTCCTCGCCAGCGCGCAGGAGATCCGCGTGATCGGCGACCAGGCGCTGCCGTCCGGCAACCGCCAATCGACCAAGCAGGCCGAGTGGACCTACGGCCTGATGATGCACATGTCGCAGTCGCTGGGCGTGAACTGCACCTACTGCCACAACAGCCGCTCGTTCGCGCAGTGGGACGCCAGCACGCCGCAGCGCGCGACGGCCTGGCACGGCATCCGCATGGCGCGCGACCTGAACCAGGCCTACATGCTGCCGCTGACCTCGGTCTTCCCGGCCTCTCGCAACGGGCCGACCGGCGACGTCGCCAAGGTCAACTGCGCGACCTGCCACCAGGGCGCCTACAAGCCGCTCTACGGCGCCAGCCTGCTGAAGGCGCATCCGGAACTGGGCGGCGTGAAGGTCGAGGTCACGGCGCCTGCGGCGGCGCCGGCGGCCGCCGCGCCCGCGGCGGTCGACAGCGCGACGGTGTTCTTCGCGGTGGGCTCGTCGGCGTTGTCCGACGACGGCGCGAAGAGCCTGGCGGCGCTGGCCGAGTCCTTGAAGGCCAACGCCTCGGCCAAGGCGGTGATCTCCGGCTACCACTCGGCCTCGGGCAGCCTGACGCAGAACCAGGAACTCGCCAAGCAGCGCGCCTTCGCCGTGCGCGATGCGCTGAAGGCGGCCGGCATCGGCGCCGACCGCGTCGTGCTGGAGAAGCCGCAGTCCGCCGAAGCCAACCTGTCGGGCGAGGATCCGAAGGCGCGTCGCGTCGAAGTCGCGCTGAAGTAGCGGGAGCGGCGCGGCGCGGTGGCCCTGCACCGGCAGGGCCGCTGCCTATGATGGGGCTCCCCAACGCGACGGAGCGCCTGTGAGCGAGCCCCTGGCCGAGCGCCTGAAGTCCGAGACCCGCGAGTTGCATCGTGCCGCCGAGCGTAGCGCCTTCATGAGCGCGCTGCTGCGTGGTCGCCTGGAGCGCGGCGCGTATGCGCTGCTGTTGCGCAGCCTGCACGAGATCTATGCGGCCCTCGAGGCCGGACTGGATGCGCATGCAGGCCATCCGCAACTGGCGCGCGTCTGGTGCCCGGCGCTGGCGCGAAGCGCGGCACTGGAGCGCGACCTGTGTGGCCTGGCCGGCAGGCTCTGGTCCAGCGAACTCGACGTGCAGCCGGCAGCTCGGCAGCATGCGCTGCATCTGCAGCGGCTGTCCCGCGAAGCGCCGGCCGCGTTGCTGGGTCATGCCTACGTGCGCTACCTCGGCGACCTGAGCGGCGGACAGCTGATCGCGCCCATCGTCGAGCGCAGCCTGCAGTTGCCGGCCGGCGACGCGACGCGCTTCTACGACTTCGGGGGTGCCGCGCTGGCCGCGCAGCGTGCCCGGGACTTCCGCGACGGGCTCGCGGCCATCGACGATCGCGGCCCGCTCGCCGACGCGCTCGTGGCCGAGGCGCGGCTCGCCTTCGATCTGCATCTGCGCCTGTTCGACGAGCTGGCGCTCGCCGCCGACCGCGCGCCGAGGCTTCAGCCGTCCGACGCCAGCCCGCGCAGCCGCGCGTAGAGCGCCGCGGCGCGCTCGGTCGAGGCCTCCAGTTCCTCGAGCAAGGGCGCGACCCCCGGCGAGGCATTGCCGTCGGCGATGTCCATCGCGGCCAGGCTCGCGTTCGCGAGGATGGCGTTCATCAGTCCATCGGCCTGTGCCTCGCCGCGGCCGGCCGGCTGGCGCAGGCTGGTGCGCGACAGCGACTGCTCGAGATGCTGGCGTGCGGCGGCCGCGCGGCGGCTCTCTCGCAGGTCGTCGAGGATCAGGAAGTAGCCCAGCACCGAGCCGTCGCGCGCCGGCACCACCTCGGCCCGCAGGCCGACCGGCAGCGTGTCGCTGCCGCGCGCCAGGCTCAGCTCGCCGCGCCAGGGCTGGCGCTCCTGGCTCAGCTGGTCCACGGCCTTGCGCAGCTGCGCGGGCTGCGTGCACAGGGCGGCCAGATCGTCCAGCGAGATGCTGCCGCCGCTCACGCCGGTCAGGTCGCGGAAGGCGTCGTTGACGAACAGCAGGCGCTGTGCCGCGTCGGCGATCGCGATCGGCTCCTTCGAGTGCGCGACGGTGGCGCGGATGCCGGCGAGCTGGTGCTCGGCGATCAGCAGACGCACCGCGTTGACCTGCACGACGATGTCGATCAGCGCCTCGCCGAAGGCGCGCGCCAGCGCCTGCTCGCCGGTCGACCAGGGCAGGGCGGTGCCGCGCACGATCTCGGACCAGGCGGCGAAGGACCGCCGCGGCGACAGCTCCAGCGGGTCGTTGCCGACCACCGGCTTGGACGGATCGCCCGCCCAGGTGACGGTCAGTAACTGTTCCTTGCGGAACCACACCAGGTAGTCGGGACGCGCGGCCGACAGCTTGACGGCCAGCACGCCGCTGGCGGTCGGCGTCAGCGAGTCGAGCGCCGGGTTCTCGCGCGCCACCGACGAGCAGCTGAACAGGCCGTCGAAGGACTGCGTGTCGATCCACTGCAGCAGCGCGCGCAGCTCGGGGGTCGACGGCACCTCGCCCGAGGTCAGCAGCTCGCCCTCGTGATACAGCGCGGCGCCGGTCGCATCGAGCGGCTGCAGCAGCGTGCGCGGATTGCGGAACAGGGCCAGCCGCCAGTCGCCCTCGGTCGAGGTCGCCTCGACCAGCCGCTGCTCGAGGCGCCGCACCTGGATCGCGACCTGCGCGTGGGCGTAGTTCTCGATCGCCGTGATGCGCGTCGAGATCACCTCGGCCAGCATGTCGGCCGCCGCCCGCACCGCGAAGCGCAGCTTGCGCGGGCTGTAGTGGTGGCAGGCGATCAGGCCCCAGAGCTTGCCCTCGCGCACCAGCGACACCACCAGCGTCGCCGTCACGCCCATGTTCTTGAGGTACTGCAGGTGCAGCGGCGACATGCTGCGCAGCTGGCACAGCGACATGTCCAGGTCCTCGTCGCTGCCGCGCGGCCGCCGGGGCAGCAGCGGTGCGGCCTCGTAGTGCACGTCGGCCAGCACGCGCAGGCGGTTGCGCAGGTAGAGCTCGCGGGCGCGCTGCGGAATGTCGGAGGCGGGGTAGTGGTGACCCAGCAGCGATTCCAGCCGCGGGTCGCGGGCCTCGGCGATGATCTTGCCGTGGCCGTCGGGGTCGAACTTGTAGACCATCACGCGGTCGTAGCCGACCAGGTCGCGGAAGCAGCGCACCACGGAATCGGCCAGCGTGCCGATGGTCGAGGCATTGCTGAAGCGCTCGACGGCGGCGCCGAGCTGCTCGACCAGCCGGTCGTGGGGCAGGTCGACGGTCGGGAGCGGCGATGTCGTCGGCTCGATCTCGACCAGCAGCAGGCCGCGCGGCTCGCGGTGCAGGCAGCCTTCCCAGTCCGTGGCGCGGCCGTCGACGGCGATGCGGCAGCGCAAGGGCAGCGGCTCGGACAGGTCGGCCGACGCGAGATGGCGGCGCACCTGGGGCTCGATGTCGCCGCCGAGCTCGGCCAGCTTCTGCCCGAGCAGCGCCTCGGCCGGCACGCCCGTCAGCGCCTCGAGGTTGGCACTCAGCTGCACGATGCGCAGCTCGGGCTCGCGCAGCGCCAGCAGCAGGCCGTGCGGCTGCACCGAGCCCGCGAGGTGGATGAGCTCGCGCTCGCAGTTGCTGAGGTCGGCCTGGCCGAAGGGCGGGCTGCTCAGCGCGCTCACGGCCGGCTCAGGCTGCATCGCCCGCTCCGGGTCCGCGCCGGCGCTTCAGCGTGCGCGGGCTGATGCGCAGCAGCGCCGCCGCGGCCGCGACATCGCCGCCGACGCGCTGCAGCGCGGCGTCGATCAGCTGTTGCTGCGCCAGAGCGTTGGCCTCGCGCAGCAGCGTGCCGAGGTCGGCGGTGCCGAGGCGCAAGGCCAGCGGCGTCGGTGCGGTCGACCCGGCCTGCGGGTCGTTCGCGGCGCGGTCGACGATCTTGAGCATCAGGCCCACGCATTCCTGGTCGCCTTCGGTCAGCAGGGCCGCCGACACGTCGACCCGGGCCGCCGGCGCGCCGGGCGCGCGCAGCACCAGGCCGGCGCGATGCGCAAGGCCGTGGCGGCGGACGGCCGTCAGCAGCGACTCGATGTCGGCCGGCGCCAGACCGGCACGCTCGCCGAGTTGCCGGCCCTTCAGCGCGCTCTCGTCGCCGGCGCGCAGCAGGTCGACGAAGGCCGGATTGGCGGCGAGGATGCGACCGCTCGAGTCGGTGACCACCACACCCTCGTGCGCGCCGTCGACCAGCCGCGCCAGCGATCGACCGAGGTCGAGCGGGCTGGCCGCCGGCCCTTCGGCCTGACGCACGCGCACCAGCAGGTGCATCGCGCCGGCGCCGCGGAAGGGCGTGGCCGCGACGCTGGCGCCGCCCACCTTGCCGGCCAGCCGCACGCGGATCTCGGCGGCGCGGCCCCCCGTGCGCGCGGTCGTCAGCAACTCCTCGACCGCGCCGCGCGAGTGATGCTCGAAGCCGGCGACCACGTCGTGCCCGGCGAGCTGATCGAGACTCAGGTCGAACATCCTCGAGGCCGCCTCGTTGGCCTCGAGGATGCGCAGGCTGCCGGCGTCGACGATCATCACCGCGTCGGTCGCCACCTGGAACAGCAGCCGGTAGCGCGACTCGGCCTGGCGCGCCGACCAGTAGCCGCGCTCCATCTCGCGCTGCGCATCGACGAAGCGCTGCTGGATCGCGGCGATCGCGCGCAGGTCGCGGCCGGCCGCCAGCACCGGGCCGTGCTCGCCGAGGCGCACCGCGGCGTAGGCGACCGGGATGTGGTCGCCGCTCGACGAGGTGTGGTTGACCTCGCGCCGGCGCGCCTGCCCGGTCGACGCGACCTCGGCCAGCAGGCGCTCGATCTTGCCGCGCGTGTCGGCCGTGACCGTGTCGACCCAGGGCCGGCCCACCCAGTCCAGCACGGCCGCGGACAGCGGCGCGCTGCGCCCCTGCGCGAGGTTGCGGACCACGCCGTCAGCGTCGATCACCAGCGCGATGTCGCTGTCCAGCGAGACGAAGGTCTGCGCCAGCTCGCGCGCCCAGGGCGACAGGGCGGCGAGGTCGGGGGCTCCCTCGGGTTCTTGGCTCACGCGATCCCTTCGTTGCCGGCGCGACAGGACTTCGACGCGGTCACGGGAAGTCTAGGCGGGGCGGCCGGGCGGGCGGCTAGGGGATGCGCGAGTGATGCCGGCGCCGCGAGGCAGCGAAGAGTCATCTGTACTAAGAAGTAACAATAAAACCACACAGTTTTGTATTTGAACTAAGTGGTGCAAATTGTGGTATGTGCAGTTTTCACGCCCTGGCTTCCAGGGCACCCATCCACCCATTGCTTGGAGGCTCCGATGACTCACTGGCTCAAATGGCTGCTTGCAATCTCCACCTTCGCAACGCTTTCGGCCTGCGGCGGTGACGACGATGCGGCGCCGCCGCCCGCGCCCGGCACGATCGCCCAGGTGGCGCAGGCGGGTGGCTTCAACGCGCTCGTCGCGGCGGCCACCAAGGCCGGCCTGGTGCCGACGCTCAGCAACGCGAGCGCCAACCTGACCGTCTTCGCGCCGACCGATGCGGCCTTCAACACGCTGGCGACGCAGCTCGGCTTCGCGAACGCGACCGCGCTGGTCGACGCCTTGCCGGCACCGGCCCTGGCGAACATCCTGAGCTACCACGTGCTGGGCGCGCGCCGCACGGCCGCCGAGCTGGCGGCCGGCGGCGCCACGCAGGCGACGGTCTACAGCTTCGAGGGTGCGCCGGCGACGCTGGCGCTCGACACCAGCAACGGCGTCGCGATCACCGATGCAGTGCTGACGAAGGCCCGCGTGAGCAGCGCCAACATCGCGGCCAGCAACGGCATCGTCCACGCGATCGACAAGGTGCTGGTGCCGCCGGGCGTGCTCAACATCGTGCAGATGGCGCAGGCCAACCCCGCGTTCAGCACGCTGGTCGGCGCGGTCGTCCAGGCCAACCTGCAGGCCACGCTGAGCGGCGCCGGCCCGCTGACGGTGTTCGCGCCGACCAACGACGCCTTCGCTGCGATCGCCTCCACCGTCGCCGGCCTCACGACCCCGCAGCTGACCACGGTGCTGACCTACCACGTGCTGGCCGGTCAGGTGCTGGCCGCCGACATCCCCTTCGGCAGCCCGATCGCGACGGTGTCTGGCCAGAACATCACGGTCAACGCGAGCCCGCTGACGATCACCGACACCACCGCGACGCCGGCGCCCATCGTCGCGACCAACGTGCGCGCCAGCAATGGCGTCATCCACGTGATCGGCAAGGTGCTGATCCCGACGCTCTGATCCCGAACGCCTGATCCCCTCCGCCCTCGCTCCGAGGGCTTTCTCAAAGAAAGTGACCCGCCATGAAGAAGACCCTGATCGCTCTCACGCTGTCGCTCGGTGCCACCGTGGCCGTCCAGGCCAAGGACATCGTCGATACCGCCGTCGCTGCCGGCAACTTCAAGACGCTCGCGACCGCCCTTCAGGCGGCCGGCCTCGTCGACACCCTGAAAGGCAAGGGACCGTTCACGGTCTTCGCGCCCACCGACGAGGCGTTCGCGAAAGTGCCGAAGGACCAGCTCGATGCCTTGCTGAAGGACAAGGCCAAGCTCACCGCGGTGCTGACCTACCACGTCGTGCCCGGCCAGGTGATGGCCAAGGACGTCAAGGCCGGCAAGGTCAAGACCGTCCAGGGCAGTGAGCTGACTGTCAGCACCGCCGGGGGCGTCAAGGTCGACGCCGCGAACGTCGTCAAGACGGACATCGTGGCCGACAACGGCGTCATCCACGTGATCGACAGCGTCATCCTGCCCAAGTGAGCCGGGCCGTGACGGCCGGCTGAAAGGCCGGTCCCGCGGGGCCTGCGCCGCAGGCCCCGCGCGCGCTACGTCATCAAGCGGTCATCGGCCGGCCCCGAACATCGAGGACTTCGCAACCTCGCCGCATCGGAGCCCCCATGGATCGGCCGATTTCTCCGAGCGTCGACCACGACGAACTCGTCCGCCGCATCGAGAACGACCTGATCGACGGCTACGACGAGGAGTTCGAGCTGGAGCTCGACGACCGCCAGCTCGACGCGCTCGATCCCGCCACCGGCGGCGACGCGGAGGCGCGCCAGGTCGAGCGGCGGCGGTACTTCCGCGAGCTGTTCCGCCTGCAGGCCGAACTGGTCAAGCTGCAGGACTGGGTGGCGGCCACCCGGCAGAAGGTCGTGATCGTCTTCGAGGGCCGCGACTCGGCGGGCAAGGGCGGGGCGATCAAGCGCATCACGCAGCGCCTCAACCCGCGGGTCTGCCGCGTCGTCGCGCTGCCGGCGCCCAATGACCGCGAGCGCACGCAGTGGTACTTCCAGCGCTACGTGCAGCACCTGCCGGCCGGGGGTGAGATCGTGCTGTTCGACCGCAGCTGGTACAACCGCGCCGGCGTCGAGCGCGTGATGGGCTTCTGCGGCGAGGACGATGTCGAGGAGTTCTTCCGCTCCGTGCCCGAGTTCGAGCGCATGCTGGTGCGGTCGGGCATCCGCCTGATCAAGTACTGGTTCTCGATCACCGACGAGGAGCAGCACCTGCGCTTTCTGGGCCGCATCCACGACCCGCTCAAGCAGTGGAAGCTGAGCCCGATGGACCTGGAGAGCCGCGTGCGCTGGGAGGCCTACACCAAGGCCAAGGAAGCGATGCTCGAGCACACCCACATCCCCGAAGCGCCGTGGTGGCTGGTGCACGCGGTCGACAAGAAGCGCGCGCGCCTGAACTGCATCGCGCACCTGCTGTCGCAGATGCCCTACGAGGCGGTGCCCAAGCCGCTGGTCGAGCTGCCGCCGCGCGTGCGCAACCCCGACTACACCCGCCAGCCGGTCCCGACGGAGATGTACGTGCCCGAGGTCTACTGATCGGTCGCCAGCACCTGCAGCGTCAGCTGCAGCGCCCGTTCGTACAGCAGGTCCGGCGCGATGCGGCCGCCTGCCGCGGCCGGCGACGCTGGCGGCAGGACCGCGTCGAAGTCCGCGCGCAGCCGGCCGATGGGCAGCAGCTCGCGCGCGGCGGCGTCGCCGAGCGTCAGCCCGACGAGCCGCCCGGCGGCGTCGAAGACCGGACCGCCGCCCAGCGCCCCGTCGCCGATGCCGACGCCGAGTTGCTGGCGACGGCCCGACGCATCGACGCCGCCCAGGAAGCCCGCATGCAGCCACGGCCAGGCCGGCTGGTCGTCGGCGCGGCGCGCGTAGCTCGCCGCATAGGCCGGCGAGCCGGGAAAGGCATCGCGCGCTGCCGCTTCCCAGGCCGGCGGCGCGGGCACATCGAGGGGCGGGTCGAGACGCAACAGCGCCGTGGCCGTGTCGTCGCTGCGCCGGTCGATGCGTGCCTGGGCGGTGCGCCCCAGGCCGTCGCGCACCCACAGCCGCGAGGCGCGGCCGACGCGGTCGGCCGGCACCAGCGCAGCGCGCCCGGCGTCGACCAGCAGACCGCTCGCGACGAGACGCGCCTGCACCGCGACGGGCACGCCCGAGGCGTAGGGCGCCAGCCGTGCCGGCGGTTCCATCAGGGCCGGCGTCGCCGCGGCCGGCGTGTCGACGAGGAGGCGCTGCAGTTCGGCCAGCCGCGGATCGTCCGGCAGCCGCGCGCGGGCCTGTCCCAGCACGCGCTGCCCGAACGCGGCCTGCCCGCTCGCATGCAGCAGCCAGACGTAGAGCGCACTGCCGCCGGCGTCGCTGCCGTGCGCACCGGCGGTATGCGACGCGAAGGCCAGCGCGCGCCGGAACTCGCCGGCCTGCAGCTGGCTGCGCAGCAGGCCGAGTTCGATGTCGACCGCATGCTCGCGCAGCGCCGCGCGGTCGAAGCCCTGTGCGGCGCCGGCGGCATCGCCGCGCGACAGCAGGGCCTCGGCCTCGGCCATCTGCTGGCAGCGCAGCGGCGAGGCGAAGCAGGGCGGCGCCTGCGCGGCGGCCGATCCGGCTGCCGCCATCGCCGCCACGGCCAGCGCCCGCGCGAGGCGGGTCACGGCAGGCGCGTGATGCGCGGCTTCTGCAGCGCGGCCGCGTTGGGGTCGTAGGCCGGCAGGCCGGGCAAGCGGTAGCCGGCCAGGTAGGCGGTCAGCGCGTCGATGTCCTGGGCGCCGCCGAGGGCGCTGCCGCCGGCCTGCAGCGCGGTGAAGCCGTCGCCGCCGGTTGCGAGGAAGTTGTTGACGGTGACGCGGTAGGTGCGCGTCGGGTTCGTCACCACGCCGAGGCTGTCGACGATCTGGTCGACGACCGCGCCGTTGCCGTTGACCAGCCGCAGGTCGCTGATGCGCGCGTCGCAGGCGGCGGCCGCGTTCCAGCGGTACTTGACGCCGACCGAGGGGATGAGGATGCGCTGCACCGTCTGGCCGCGGCAGCCGGCGAACTGCTGCTCCAGCACGTTCTTCAGGTCCTGCGCGGTCAGCGTCAGCGTGACCAGGCTGTTGCCGAAGGGCTGGACCGTGAAGGCCTCGCCGTAGGTGACGTTGCCGTCGCCTTCGCCGGCGGCGCTGGACGGGAAGGTGAAGCCGGGGTTGCGCACGCCGCCCGGGTTCATGAAGGCCATGACCGCGCCGCCGAAACTGGCAGGCGCCGTGGCGGCGAGCTGCGAGTCGGCGATCAGTTCGCCCGCCGGCATGTTGCCGGCCGCGTCCGCCACGTTGGGCAGCGCGGCGGTGATCGAGCCGATGACCTGGTTGGCGATCGGCGAGACCAGCGCGTTGTAGGCCGTCACGAGATTGCGCACCGTCGGGTCGGCGTCGATCTTCGTGTTGATCTCCGGGTCGCTGCGATCGACCAGCCGGTTGGTCGCGGTGACCGCGACGATGTCGCGCTTCTTCGGGTCGATGGTCACGTCGACGTCGGTCAGCACGCGGCCGAAGGCGCTGGCGCTGGTCACCGGCACCAGGCGGCCCCGGGCATTAGGCAGGCCGGTCGGGCGCGGGGTCGAGCCGACGACGCCGTCGACGCTGCGCACGTCCACCGTGCCCGCCGAGCAGTTGTAGGCCGCGTGCGTGTGGCCGCTGATCACGAGGTCCACCTCGTCGTCGAGCCGCGAGACGACGTCGGCGATCGCCGAGCCGGCCAGGTTGCCGTCGCAGCCGTTGATGTCCGACAGCCCCGCCGACTGGAAGCCGCCCTGGTGCACCAGCACGACGATGGCCTCGATGCCCTGGCGCTTGAGCCGGGGCACCAGCGCGTTGACGGTGTCGGCCTCGTCGCGGAACTCGAGTCCTGCCACGCCGGTCGGCGTGACGATGCTGGGCGTGCCGCGCAGCGTCATGCCGATGAAAGCGACCTTCACGCCATTGAAGGACTTGACGCCGTAGGGCCGCAGCAGCGGCCGGCCGGTCGCGGTCGAGATCACGTTGGCCGACAACCACTTGAACTTCGCACCCTCGAAGGGCACCGGGGTGCCGACCTCCGCGCCGCGGCAGCTGTTGGGGTCCTGCACGCCGTCGGTCTTCTTGCAGCCGCCGCGCTGCAGGCGCAGCAACTCGGCCGAGCCCTTGTCGAACTCGTGATTGCCGACGGCGTTGAACTCGAGGCCGATGCGGTTGAGCGTCTCCACCGCCGGCTCGTCGAAGAACAGCGCCGAGACCAGCGGCGACGCACCGATGAAGTCGCCCGCGCCGACCACGACGTGGTGGCGGCTCTGCGACTTCAGGCGCGCGACGTAGGCGGCCAGGTAGTCGGCGCCGCCGACCGCGGGGCGCTGCGCCGCGGGCACGGCGGTGTTCTGCCCGAAGGTCCCCGGCGTCTGCAGGGTCCCGTGGTAGTCGTTGAAGCCGATGATCTTGGCGGTGAAGGGCTGGCGGCCGTGGTCGGGCTTGCCGCCCCAGCCGCCAGGCCTGCCGTGGCCGCGATCGTCGCGGTCGCGCAGCTCCCAGCCGTCGTGGCCGGGGGCGTCGACCCAGCGATCGTCGTCGGCATGCGCGCCATCGGGCGCGAACAGCGCGATCGCCGCGAGCAGGATCGCGCAGGGCAGCAGGGGGCGTTGCAGGGCCATGGAAGCTCCTCGTCGTGGAGCCCGCACGTTCGCATCGCGACGCGACAAGTCTGTGACGCTCGGTCGTGAACGTCGCGTCGCGCGCCGGTCATCGCCCTGACTTTGCCGCTGCCTACGGTGCGGGCTCCTTCCATCCCAGCCCAGGAGCCACCGATGACGGATCACGACCTCTCTTCGCGCCGCCTGTTCCTCAAGTCCGGCGGCGTCGCGCTCGGCGCGCTGGCCGCGCCCGCCCTCGTCACGGCGCAGTCGGCGCGCCCGGTCGCCGCGCAGGGCCTGCAGTTCGGCGACCCGACCGGCGACGCCGTCGTCGTGTGGAGCCGCAGCGACCGGCCGGCGCGCATGGTCGTCGAGTGGTCCCGCGACCCGATGTTCCGCAATGCGCAGCGCATCCTCGGCCCCTATGCGCTGGAGGCGAGCGACTTCACCGCCCGCCAGGACCTGAGCGGCCTGCCGCCCGACCGCGATACCTTCGTGCGCGTCAGCTTCCAGTCGCTGGACAACGCGCGCGCGCTCAGCGAGCCGGTGACCGGCCAGCTGCGTGGCCTGCCCGACCGCGGCGAGGACCTGCGCTTCGTCTGGGGCGGCGACACGGCCGGCCAGGGCTGGGGCATCAACCCGGCCTTCGGCGGCATGAAGATCTACGAGGCGATGCGCCAGCGCCAGCCGCAGTTCTTCATCCACAGCGGCGACACGATCTACGCCGACGGGCCGATCGCCGCCAGCGTCGTGGCCGAGGGTGGCCGCGTCTGGAACAACCTCGTGACGCCCGAGGTCGCCAAGGTCGCCGAGACGCTGGACGAGTTCCGCGGCCGCTACCGCTACAACCTGCTGGACGAGCCGCTGCGCCGCTTCAATGCCGAGGTGCCGCAGATCTGGCAATGGGACGACCACGAGGTCACCAACAACTGGTCCGATGCCAAGGACCTGTCGGCCGACGCGCGCTACGCCGAGAAGAACGTGCCGCTGCTGATCGCCCGCGGCACGCGCGCCTTCCTCGACTACGCGCCGATGCGGCCCTTCGATGCCCGCGAGTCGCAGCGCGTCTACCGGCAGTTCCGCTACGGCCCGCTGCTCGACGTCTTCGTGATCGACATGCGCAGCTACCGCGGCCCCAACAGCTACAACCGCCAGGCCGCGCCCGACGGCAGCACCGCGATCCTGGGCCGCGAGCAGCTGGACTGGCTCAAGCGCGAACTCGCGAAGTCGCGCGCGCTGTGGAAGGTGGTCGCCTCCGACATGCCGATCGGCCTGCTGATCGGCGACGGCCGCGACGCGCAGGGGCGCGATCGCTTCGAAGGCCCGGCCAACGGCAGCGGCCCGGCGCTGGGCCGCGAGTTCGAGATCGCCGAACTGCTGACCCACCTCAAGCGCGAGCATGTCGACAACGTCGTCTGGCTGACCGCCGACGTGCACTACTGCGCCGCCCACCACTACGACCCGAAGGCGGCGGTGTACGCGGACTTCGATCCGTTCTGGGAGTTCGTCGCCGGACCCCTGAACGCCGGCACCTTCGGCCCCGGCGTGCTGGACGACACCTTCGGCCCGCAGGCCGTGTTCGTGAAGGCGCCGCCGCCCGGCCAGGCCAACCTGTCGCCGTATGCGGGGCTGCAGTTCTTCGGCGAGGTCAACATCGACGGCCGCGGCCAGTTCCGCGTCGACCTGCGCGACCTCAACGGCACGGCGCTGTTCAGCAAGACGCTGACCCCGGAGCGCCGGCGTGGCGGACACCAGCCCTGGCGTTGACGCCGGTCCGGGCCGCGCGCGAACTTGCGGCCTGCGGTGGACTCCAAGGCGACATGTCGTCCTGCGCCTCGTGGCATCGCCCGGCCTGCCTGATCGTGTGGCTGATCGCGCTTGCTGCGGTCGGCCTCCCGGCGGCGCGGGCCGACGATGCACCGCGTTCGGCCGACTGCCGGCGTGCCCTCGATGCGCTGCAGGCCCAGGAGGCGCTGTCGGCCCCGTCGCCGGGCGCGTCGAGGTCGCCGCAGGCCCGCGCCCGCCTCGAGCCGCTGCGGCGCGCCGCCAGCCGCGCCTGCCTCGGCGCGGCGCCGGCTCCGCAAGCGCCACGCGCGACGCTGCGTGCGCCGATCAGCGTGTCGCCGCCCGCACCGGGGCCGGCCGCGCGGGCGAGCTTGCCGGCTCCCGCGGCGCCACCTGTACTGCCTCGACCGCCGGCGGTCGTGACGAGCTGCGATGCGACCGGCTGCTGGGCCAGCGATGGCTCGCGCCTGCAGCGCCTGGGACCCGACCTGGTCGGCCCGCGCGGCACCTGCACGGTGCAGGGCGCGGTGCTGAACTGCCCGCCTCGGCGCTGAGCGCGGTCGCGGTCGTGCCCAGGGGCGCGAAGCGCTGAAGTTTGCAGCAGTGACAGTGCCGGCAAGGCCGGGCGCGCGTCGCCGGGCGCTCTGCACCGCATGTCCACAGCCTTGTCCACAGAAGGTGGGGACAAGAGCGGCCGGAGGTCGTCGCCATCGGTCCGCGTAACGCTTGTTCCGCGATCGCTTCTGCCTGTAGAGTCGGTTCACAGGCGGTAGCGGGGTGCGGTATGGCGACGAGCAACATCGATCCGGTGCAATCCAGGTTTCGAGCCGTCGAAGAGGCGCGCTACTCCTTCCTCGCCGCCGTCGGCAGCATGAGTCGCGGCGAGCGACCCGCGGATGTCGACCACTTGCTGCAGCTGGCCGACAGGGTCCTCGAGGTGCACGACCGCTGCCTCCAGCGAGCCACCGAGGAAGCGCCCGCAGGCACCGAGGCCGCTTGACGGCCGGCGTGCCGCGATCGATCGGCGGCGCGTCCTGCGCGAGCGCCACCTAGCGGGTCTCGACGCGCCCGCATGCCGAGTTCCTTCGAAGCGATCTGGCTGCTGGTGCTCGCGCCCTGGCTCGAGGAGATCGTCTTTCGCCTCGGGCTGCACGATGCCTTGCTGCGACGCTGGGGCGGACGCCGTCGGCGCCTGATCGCCTGGCCCGGCCGGGCCAATCTCGCGGTGGCGGCTGCCTTCGGCCTGGCGCATGCGCTCGCGCAGGGGCCCTGGCTCGGCGTCGGCGTGTTGCTGCCCGCACTGATAGTGGGTCAGCTTTATGAAACGACGCATCGCCTGTGGCCTTGTGTGGCGACTCACGCGCTTTTCAATCTCTGCTGGCTAGGCTGGCACTGGAGTTCCTCCATCGCCTGAGTCCGAGCATGCTGCCGTTCCCGTCCTTCGTGCGTCTGCTGCTGCCCTGCGTGCTGCTGATCGTCGGGACAGCCGCGCCGGCACAGGACGCGGTGCGCGGCGCCCAGCTCTACCTGCAGCTGCCCGACGGCGCCACCAGCTGCATCGGCTGCCACGGCCCCGACCCGGCCCAGAACCCCAACAACATCCTGCGCGCCGCCGACCGGCCCAACGCCCTGCTGCAGGCGCTGAACACGGTCTCGCGCATGGGCTACCTGCGGCAGTCGCTGAGCGACACCGACATCGCCGATCTCGCGGCCTACCTGGGACGCGTGCTGCAGGTCGCGAGCCCGACAGCGCCTGTCGCACTGTGGCCGACGACCGTCGAGTTCGGCGCCTTCGCGGCGGGCGCCGTGGTGCCGGTGCACCGCGTCGAGCTGCGCAACCAGGGCACGTCGCCGTTTGCGCTGGCGGCACCCCAGCTGCAAGGCAGTGGGCACACGATGACGAGCGACTGCGGTGCCGCGCTCGCACCGGGTGCGGTTTGCCGCATCGAGCTGCGGGCCATCGCGGCCGCGCCGGGGCGGGCCGCATCCACGCTGGTGCTGGCCGGTGGCGGAGCCTGGTCGCCGCTGATGCTCGGCATGACGTCGACCGTGCGCGACGGGCCGCTGGGCGTGCTGTCGGCCGACCTGCCGGATGCGCCGCTCGACTTCGCCGGCGTCACCGTCGGCGAGTCTTCGGTGCGCGAGTTCGCGCTGCTGAGCCACGGCGCGGCTGCGGTGACGCTCGGTGCGATGACCGTCACCGGCCCGCAGCTCGCGGCCTTTCGGGCCGAGGGCGACTGCGTGCGCGGCCTGGTGCTGGCGCCGGGCAGCCGCTGCACGATGCGCCTGCGCTTCGTGCCGGGCGCCGCCTTGCAGGCCGCCGCCACGCTGCAGTGGCGCACCGACGGCGGCAATCCCGGCACGCTGGCCTTGTCGGGCACCGGGCTCGCGGCGAGCGCACCGCCGACCGCGCCGCCCGCCGCGGACGCGCCCTCGGGCGGCGGCTGCAGCATCGGCCGCGCCGACCGGCCGGCCGATCCGCTGCATGCCGTGCTCGTCGTGCTGGCCATCGCGGTGCTGGCGCATCGGCGCAGGACGTCCAGGCGGCCGCCCGCTTGGCCTTGAGTGGCCCGGGGTCTTGTGCGGCAGGCGGCGCAGGAACTCGGCGGCCTGCCGAGACTCGGATGGCTGGAATCCCGAGACCACCCACCGATGCCGCAAGCCCTCGTCGCCATCGCCACCACCATCGCCGCGCTGCTGTCCGCCCTCGCGGCCGCGCCGGCCGTGGCGGCGCCGGTGAAGACCGATCACGTCACCGCCGAACTGGTGGCCGAGCATGCCGCCGCGACGCCCGGCCGGCCGCTGCAGATCGGCCTGAAGCTCCAGCACATCCCGCACTGGCACACCTACTGGCGCAACCCGGGCGACTCCGGCCTGCCGACCACGCTGAAGTGGACGCTGCCGGCCGGCAGCAGCACCACCCCGATCGACTGGCCCGCGCCGCAGCGCCTGCCCATCGGTCCGCTGGTCAACTACGGCTACGAGGGCGAGCTGCTGCTGCCGCTGAGCTACACGCCGCCGGCCGACGCGAAGCCGGGTGAGACGCTGACGCTGAAGGCGCGCGCGGACTGGCTGGTCTGCAGCGACGTCTGCATTCCCGAGCATGCCGACCTCGAGTTGACGTTGCCGGTCGCGGCGGCTGGCACGCCGGCCACACCCGGTGCCGAACGCGCGCTGTTCGAGCGCCACGCGGCCGAGCGGCCGCTCCCGCTGTCCGGATGGACGGCCCGACTGCAACAGGCCGGGCGCGAGCTGCTGCTCGAGCTGGAACCGGCGGGTGATGCCGCGGCGTCGATGAGCCGCCCGCCCTTGCACTTCTTCCCGCATGCCGAGCAGACCATCGAGCCGGCCCGCCACGAAGTCTTTCGCACCGCGCGCGGCTACGCGATCCGGCTCGCGATGCAGGGCGGCGCGTCGCTGCCGGCGCGCTTCGATGGCGTGCTGGTGTCGCAGGGCGGCGCCTATGCGTCGCCGCCCTGGGGCGGCACGCGGCGCGCGGTCGAGGTCGTGGCGACCGTGCAGCCGGTGGCCGCGATCGCGCTGCCGGCCGGGGCCGTGCCGCTGGCCACGACGACCACGCCCGCCAGCCTGGGCAGCAGCGCCGACCTCGGCCTGTGGACCGCGCTCGCGCTGGCCTTCTTCGGCGGTGCCTTGCTCAACCTGATGCCCTGCGTGTTCCCGGTGTTGTCGATCAAGCTGCTGGGCCTGGCGCAGCAAGCGGGCGACCGCGCCTCGCTGCGCACGCACGCGCTGGCCTACGGCGTCGGCGTGGTGCTGAGCTTCGTCGCGCTGGCGGCGGCCCTGCTGGCGCTGCGCGCCGCGGGCAGCGCGATCGGCTGGGGCTTCCAGTTGCAGGAGCCGGGCGTCGTCTTCGTGCTGGCCCTGGTGTTCTTCGCGCTCGGGCTCAACCTGATGGGCGCCTTCGAGTTCGGCAACCTGCTGCCGCAGCGCCTGGCCGGCTGGCGGGCCGAGCGGCCGGCGGCCGACGCCTTCGGCTCGGGCGTGCTGGCGGTGGTGGCGGCCAGTCCCTGCACCGCGCCCTTCATGGGCGCCGCGCTCGGCTATGCGGTGACGCAGTCGCCGGCGCTCGCGCTCGGCGTGTTCGCCGCGCTGGGGCTGGGCATGGCGCTGCCCTATGTGCTGCTGGTGCTGCTGCCGGGCTGGCGCGACCGGCTGCCGCGGCCGGGCGTGTGGATGCTGCGGCTCAAGCAGCTCCTCGCCTTTCCGATGTTCGCCACCGTGGTCTGGCTCGTGTGGGTGCTGGGCCAGCAGGCCGGCGTCGACGGCGCGGCGAAGGCCTTGATGGCCCTCGTGGGCCTGGCCTTCCTGGTGTGGCTGGCGGGACTGCCGCCGGCACGCGCGCTGGCTGGCAGGCTGCTGGGAACGCTGGCGCTCGTTGCGCTGCTGGCCTGGACCTGGCCCGGCGCATCGGCCCCGGCGCTCGCTGCGCAAGCCGGCGCGGCACCCGCTGTGTCGACCGACGCCGCCTGGCAGGTCTACGACGAGGCGGCGATCGCAAGGCACGTCGCGGACGGCAAGCCGGTCTTCGTCGACTTCACCGCCGCCTGGTGCGTGAGCTGCCAGGTCAACAAGCGCCTGGTGCTGCGCACCGACGCGACGATGCGCGCCTTCGCCGACGCCGGCGTCGTGCTGATGCGCGCCGACTGGACCAACCGCGATGCGCGCATCACCGAGGCGCTGGCCCGGCTGGGCCGCAACGGCGTGCCCGTCTACCTGCTGATCCGCCCCGGCAAGGAGCCGCTGCTGCTGCCGGAGATCCTGACCGATCGCCTCGTCACCGAGGCGCTCGCGACCCTGTGAGTCCCTGTTCCCTCGTCAACGTCAATCAAGGAGTCGAAGATGCGACGTGAATTCAACAAGCGCCTGATCGTCCTCGCCGCGCTGGCCGCGGCCCTGCCGCTGACGGCCGCCGCGCAGTCCGCCACCGTCGGGCAGGCGGCGCCGGCCTTCGAGGTCAAGGATGCCAGCGGCAGGACCGTGAAGCTGGCCGACTTCAAGGGCCAGCATGTCGTGCTGGAGTGGACCAACCCGGGCTGCCCCTTCGTCGTCAAGCACTACGGCGCGCAGAACATGCAGGCGCTGCAGAAGGACGCCGCGGCGAAGAACGTGGTCTGGCTGTCGGTCAGTTCCACCGCGCCCGGCCAGGCCGACTACCTGGCACCGGCCGCGCTGACTGCCAAGTACAAGAGCTGGGGCGCGGCGCCCGCCGCGATGCTGATGGACGACAGCGGCAGCATCGGCAAGGCCTACGGTGCCAAGACGACGCCGCACATGTACGTCATCGACCCGGGCGGCAAGCTCGTCTACGCTGGCGGCATCGACGACAAGCGTTCGGCCAACCCCGACGACATCCCCGGGGCGAAGAACTTCGTCAAGGCCGCGCTGGCCGAGTCGCTGGCCGGCAAACCCGTCAGCACGACGACGGCCGCGCCCTACGGCTGCAGCGTCAAGTACGCGAGCTGAGCGGACCGACGCGAACGGGACGCCGCAAAGAAGAAGGCCTCGATGTGCATCGAGGCCTTCAGTGTCGTTTGGTGGAGAGGAGGAGGATCGAACTCCCGACCTTCGCATTGCGAACGCGACGCTCTCCCAGCTGAGCTACCCCCCCACGACGAGCGGCATTGTAGCCGAGGCCGGCGGTCCGATCAGGCCATGCCGTTGCGCCGCGCCAGCTCCAGCCACAGGCCGGCGTGGTCGACGTCGGGCCAGCCGTGTTCGGCGGTGCTGGCGTAGAGCTGCTCGAAGAGTTGCGTGATCGGCGCCTCGAAGCCGGTCTCGGCGCCGGTGGCCAGCGCGTTGCGCAGGTCCTTCAGCTGCACCGTCACGGCGGCGCGCTTGGCGAAGTCGCGCTCGACCATGCGCTGTCCGTGCACTTCGAGGATGCGGCTGTCGGCGAAGCCGCCCTTCAGCGCCTCGCGCACCTTGGCCGGGTCGGCGCCGCCGCGCTCGGCCAGCAGCAGCGCCTCGGCGACCGCACCGATGGTGATGCCGACGATCATCTGGTTGGCCAGCTTGGCCAGCTGTCCGGCGCCGTGCGGGCCCACGTGGGTCGATCGGCCCATCGGCGCGAACACCGGCTGGGCACGCGCGAAATCCGCCGCGTCGCCGCCGGCCATGATGGTCAACGTGCCGGCCTGCGCGCCCAGCGTGCCGCCGGACACCGGCGCGTCGACGTGGCCCACGCCGCGCGTCGCCAGCGCGGCGGCGTGTTCGCGGGCCTGGGCGGGCTTGATCGAACTCATGTCGATCAGCAGCGCGCCGCGCGGCAGCGCGTCGGCCACGCCCTGCGCGAACAGCAGGTCCTGCACCGCGTCGCCGTGCTCGAGCATCGTGATGGCGAGGTGCGCTTCGCGCACTGCGGCGGCGGCGGTGTCGGCCACGGTCACGCCGTCGGCGGCCAGCGCCTCGGCCTTCGCGCGCGTGCGGTTCCACACCGTCACGTCGAAGCCGGCGCCGCACAGGCGTCGCGCCATCGGCGCGCCCATCAGGCCGGTGCCCAGCAAGGCAATCTTCATCGTTCCTCCGCGTCGTTGCAGGTGGTCGGGCAGCTTCTGCGGCAGTATAGGAATCGACTTCCCATCTCCGCTGCGCCGACGCCATGACCCTGCCCCAGCCTGCGAGCCTCGACCCCGCCTGGCTCGACGTCCAGTACAACAACCGCGCCCGCATCCCCGAACATCCGCAGCTGTTCGCACGCTGGGACGCCGACTCGGCCGCGGCGCGCGCCGCGCTGCCTTGCCGCGTCGACCTGCGCTACGGCGACGGGCCGAACGAGACGCTCGACGTCTTTCCGGCGGCGCGGCCCGGCGCGCCGGTGCTGGTCTTCATCCACGGCGGCTGGTGGCGCTCGCTCGACAAGGCCGGCCACAGCTTCGTCGCGCCGGCCTTCGTGCGCGAGGGTGCGACCGTCGTGCTGCCGAACTACGCGCTGTCGCCCGGCGTGACGATCGAGACCATCGCGCTGCAGACGGCGCGCGCGCTGGCCTGGACCTGGCGCCACGCGGCCGCGCACCACGGCGACCCGCGGCGCATCGTGCTGGTCGGCCACTCGGCGGGCGGCCACCTCGCGACGATGCTGCTGGCCTGCGACTGGCGGCGCGTCGCGCCCGATCTGCCGGCCGACCTGGTGACCCGCGCACTCAGCATCTCGGGCCTGTACGAACTCGAGCCGGTGCGGCGGACGCCCTTCCTGAAGTCCGACCTGCGGCTGACGCCGGCCGCGGTCGCACGCCTCAGCCCGGCGCGCTTTCCAGCGCCGCGCGGGCGCACGCTGTACGCCGCCGCCGGCGCGCTGGAGAGCGAGGAGTTCCTGCGCCACAACCGTCTGATCCAGGCGGCCTGGGGCGAGGCGGTCGTGCCGCGCTGCGAGGAGGTACCGCGCACGAATCACCTCGACGTCCTGCACGCACTGGCCGAGCCCGACGGCGTGCTGCACGCGCGCGCCTGGGAACTGCTGCGCGCCTGAGCCGCGAACACCGGAACAGGGCCGTCCGGCGCCCCCAGTTCCCCGCATTGCCGGCGGCCGGCCGGCCGTCCAATCGAGGCAACGATCCCGTGGCCTCATGCCCGCTGCCCCGTCCCCTTCGACCAGCGCTCCGCCGCCGACGTCCGCCTCCGGCGCCGTCGGGCGACGGCTCGGCCGTTTCCAGCTGCTGAGCCTGCTGGGCAAGAGCAGCCGCACGATGCTGTGGCGCGCGCGCGAGCCGGCCACCGCCCACGACCTGATCCTGGCGCTGCCGCGCCACCAGCCGACCGATGCCGCGGCGCTGGAGCGCTGGCTCCACGATGCGCGGCTGGTCGCGCGCCTGAACCACCCGCAACTGCTGCCGGTCACCGAGGTCGGTGTCGAGGAGCGCTGGCCCTACGTCGCCGGGCCGGCGATCGAGGGCATGACCCTCGAGACTCGGCTGGCCGGTGGTGAACTGCCGACGCCGGTCGAATCGGCGCAATGGATGATCGACCTGCTGCAGGGCCTGGCCTTCGTGCACGAGGCCGGCCTCGCGCACGGCGACATCGGCGCCTACAGCGTGCTGATCGACGCGCAGGGCCGCGCGCTGCTGCTGCCGGGCGCGGATGCCGGCACTGCGCCGCCGGCCCGGCCGGCCGGCGCCAGCGCCGCGCGCGCCGTCGACACCGGTGCGCTGCGCCTGCAGCGCGACGCCGGCGCCCGCGACCTGCAGGCCTGCGGTCTGCTGCTGCACCGCCTGCTGGCCGGCGCTCCGGCGCTGGAAGAAGCCGATCCGCCGACCGCGCTGGAGCGCCTGGACCGCGAGATCGTGCGCCTGGGCTGGACCACGCCGCAGCCGGTGCCCGACGCGCTGCGCGCGATCGTCAACCGCGCCACCGAACGCGAGCCGCAACGCCGCTACCTCGGCGCGCGCAGCCTGCAGCGCGCGCTGCAGGGCTGGCTCGATGCGCAGGCGGCCGGTAGCGAGGGGGCGCTGGCGCTGCTGCTGGACCGCATGCACAGCGTCGGCCACCTGCCGGCGCTGCCGGGATTGCTGTCGCGCGTGTCCGCGGTGGTGGCGATGGAGCAGCAGCGCATCAGCGACATGGCCGAAGTGCTGATCCAGGACCCGGCGCTCGCCTTCGAGCTGCTGAGGCTGGTCAATGCCGCGCAGTTCGCGGCCCAGGCCGGCAACGGCGTCAGCACCGTGCGGCGCGCCGTGCAGCTGATCGGCGTGCAGGGCCTGCGCCGCAGCACGACCGGGCTCAAGCCCTGGCCCGGCGCGCTGCAGGAGCAGCATGCGCCGGCGCTGGCCGCGGCGCTGCGCGAGGCGCGGCTCGCCGCCCATGTGGCGCGCAGGCTGTGCCCGGCCGACATGGACGGCGAAGAAGCCTTCCTCGTCGGCCTGCTGCAGCACCTGGGCGCGCTGCTGCTGCGCTATCACTTCCCCGACGAGGCCGAGCAGATCCACCGCCTGGTTCATCCCGGCCCCGAGGTCCCGCGCGGCATGCCCGAGGCGGCCGCGGCCTGCGCCGTGATCGGCGTCGAACCCGAAGTGCTGGCACTCGCCGTGGCGCGCCACTGGGGCCTGCCGGAGTCGATGCTGCAGGCGATGCGCCGCGTCTCGACCGAGGCGCCGGTGCGCACGCCCGACCAGCGCAGCGACATGATGCGGCTGCTGGCCGGTGCGGCCGTCGAGGCGGTCGCGGCGCTGAACTCGCGCGAGGCGCGCAGCGGCGCCGCGGCGGTGGCGATCGGCAAGGTGACCCAGCGCTACGCGCGCGCCATCGTGCTGGGCCAGAACGAACTGGCCGACGCGCTGCAGTCGGCGCTGCGCGACGTGGACGCGAGCGCGGTGCCGCTGGACCGGGCGGCCTGAGCATGGCGGCGACCGCCCAGGCCGAGCGCGTCGGCCGCTTCGAGCTCAAGCGCGTGCTGGGCCGCGGCGCGCAGAGCACCGTCTGGCTGGCGCACGATCCGCGGCTGGCGCGCGACGTCGCGCTGAAGCTGATGAACGTCGAGGCCCGCGCCGATCTCGGCGACTGGCTGGCCGAAGCGCGTGCCGCCGCCGGCCTGAACCACCCGCACATCGTCCCGGTCTTCGAGGCCGACCTGCACGGCAGCGGAGCGCAGGCCCAGCCCTATCTCGTCTTCGAGTACGTGGCCGGCGCCTCGCTGGACCGGCACCTGCTGCAGCGCGGGCCGTACGCGCCGCGCGAGGCGGTCGAGTGGATGCTCGGTGTGGTCGACGCGCTGGCCCAGGCGCATGCCGCCGGGCTGGTGCACCGCGACCTGAAGCCGTCGAACTTTCTCGTCGATGCGGCCGGCCATGCACGCGTCACCGATTTCGGCATCGCGGTGAAGAGCGGCGTCACCGTCGCGGCCGTCGGCACGCCGCGCTATGCGGCACCCGAGACCCTGCGCCGCGAGCCGCCGACGCCGGCGGTCGACGTGTTCGCGCTCGGCCTGGTGCTGTCGGAACTGATGCTGGGTCGCGCGCTGATCACCGAGAACGAGGTGCCGGCGATCCTGAAACGCATCGCCGACACCGACCTCGCCCTGCCGGCGAAGACGCCGCAGCCGGTCGACGACGCGTTGCGCGGCGTGATCCAGCGCGCGCTGGCGCGCGACGCCGCGCTGCGCCTGCGCGACGCCGGCGAGCTGCGCGACGCGCTGAAGGCCTGGCTCGCCCCCGCGGCCGACGCGGCCCCGGCCGGCGCGGACCCGGCGAACAAGGCCGGCACGCTCGACTTCCTGCTGCGCCGCATGCGCCACAAGACCGACTTCCCGGCGCTGTCGGACTCGGTCGCCAGCATCCAGCGCGTCGCCGCGTCCGAGAACGAGAACCTCGGCACGCTGGCCGGCGAGATCCTCAAGGACGTCGCGCTGACGCACAAGCTGCTGCGCCTGGTCAACACGGCGCACTACTCGCAGGCCGGCGGCGGCAGCATCAGCACGGTGTCGCGCGCGGTGCAGCTGATGGGCTTTGCCGGCGTGCGCAACCTGGCGCTGTCGCTGGTGCTGGTCGAGCACATGAACGACAAGCTGCATGCGCAGCAGATCAAGCAGGAGTTCCTGCGCGCGCTGATGGCCGGCACGCTGGCCGAGGAGTTGTGCCCCGGCGGCATGGCTCACACACCGGGCGCTCATGGCGTGATCGAGGAGGCCTTCCTCGGCGCGATGTTCCAGAACCTCGGCCGCCTGCTGGCCGAGTTCTACTTCCCCGAGGAGGCCGAGCAGGTGCGCCGCCTCGTGCGCCCCGGCGTCGTGCCGGCACGCAGCGCGCCGAAGCAGCCGATGCCCGAAGCGGCGGCCTCGGTGTCGGTGCTGGGCCTGAGCTACGAGGAGCTGGGCCTGGGCGTCGCGCGCCACTGGGGCCTGCCCGACAGTTTGCAGCGCTGCATGCGCGCGGCCACCGGCACGCCGCCTTCGCAGCCGCCGGGCCCCGTGCCGGAGCGCCTGCGCTGGCTGGCCAGCGCCGCCAACGAGATCGCCGACACGCTGCTGCACCACGAGCCCGAGGAAGCGACGCGCAAGCTCGCCGAGCTGGCCGAGCGGCACGCGCGCGCCATCGGCGTGCCGGCGCGCGAGATGATCGCCGCGGTCGGTCGCTCGCGCGGGCGCCTGACCGAACTGGCTGCGGGGCTGGAGATCCGCCTGCAGCCCGGCGCCGCGGCCGAGCGTCTGCTGGCACCGAAGGCGCGACCCGCGGCCGCCGCCGCCGCGGCCGCAGCCGCAGCCGCAGCCGCAGCCGGGCAGGGCGGCAGCGGACCCGACACGCTGTCCGACCTGGCCATCGGCCCGGGCCGGGTGGAGGACACGCTGGTGCTGGCCGAGCCGCAGGGCCGCGACCGCGCCGCGGCCGCCGACCCGGCCGGCGTGCTGGCCGCCGGCATCCAGGACATCACCAACAGCATGGTCGACGAGGTCAAGCTCGGCGAGGTGCTGCGCATGATCCTCGAGACCATCTACCGCGCGCTGGGCTTCCGGCGCGTGCTGTTCTGCCTGCGCGACGCGAAGAGCGGCGCGCTGGTCGGCCGCTTCCTGCTGGGCGAAGGCGACGAGGCGCTGAAGTCGGGCTTCCGCGTCGCGCTCAGGCCCGCACCGGGCACGGCCGCCGATCTCTTCGCTGCCGTGTGCCTGAAGGGCGCCGACACGCTGATCAGCGATGCCACCGCGAACAACCTCCGCGCGCGCCTGCCCGCGTGGTACCGCGACACGATCGACGCGCCGGCCTTCCTGCTGCTGCCGCTGTCGGTCAAGCAGGCGCCGGTCGGGCTGATCTATGCCGACAAGGCCGAAGCCGGCGCGATCGTGCTGAGCGAGAAGGAGTTGTCGCTGCTGCGCACCTTGCGCAACCAGGCGGTGATGGCGTTTCGGCAGGCGAGCGGCGGGTAGCCGTCGCGGGAAAGGGTGACGAGCCTGATCCCGTCACTGAGAGCTAACGGTTAGGGCTGCTTCGTTCCCGACCTGACCCGGTTGGCCGCGCCCCCATGCGGGGAGGCCCGTCGCTGACGATTGTAGGTGACGGGTCCCAAGACCCTTCAGCGCCTTAACGGAGTTGCAGGTCGTCGTCCCCGAAGCGCACGGCGATCGGCTCGATCAGCAGTTGCTTCGGCCCGGACTCGACCGCGCCGGCGACCCAGGCCTCGACGCCCGCGGCCTTGGCCACCTCGATGGTGCGCGCGGCGTCCGCGGCCTTGACGAAGAGCGCGAAGCCCGCGCCCATGTTCAGCGTCGAGTAGGCCTCGCGTGCGTCGTGGCCCGCGTGCTGCGCGATGAAGCGCAGCACCGGCGGCACCGGCGGCACGGTGTGGATGCGGTAGGTGTGGGTGGCCGGATGGCGCAGCAGCTTGCGCCAGCCGTGGCCGGTGATGTTGGCGCTGTAGTGCGGCACGATACCGGCCTGCCACAGCGCCTCGGTCACCGGCGAATACAGGGTCGTCGGCGCCAGCAGGGCCTCGCCGTAGCTGAGGCCGGGCGCCACTTCGGTCAGGTAGCCCTGCGGCAGGCGCTCCACCAGCTTGCGCGCCAGGCTCAGGCCGTTGGCGTGGATGCCGCTGGAGGCCAGCAGCACGATCGCGTCGCCGGGCGCGAGCGCATCGCCGACCGAGAGGCGCGTCTTCGGATTGACGAGGCCGGTGCAGGACGCGGCGAGGTCGATGCGCCCGGCCTCGACGATGCCGGCCAGTGCCGGCGTCTCGCCGCCGCCCCAGGCCACGCCGCACACGTCGCAGGCGCGCTTCCAGCCGGCGACCAGGGCCTGGGCGCGCTGCGCGTCGCCGAACCAGTCGCTGCCGCCCGCGGCCCAGTAGGCCTGCACCACCAGCGGCGTCGCGCCGACGGTGATCAGGTCGTTGATCGCCATCGCGATGGTGTCCTGCGCGATGCCGTCGTAGTAGCTCTTGCCGGTGAGCGCCTTCATCTCGTCGGCGACCAGGGCCTTGCTGCCCAGGCATTCGACGATGCTGGCCAGGTAGAAGGGGCCGACGTCGACGACGTAGGCCGACTCGCCGCGCGAGGCCGCGACCTCGCCGAAGCCGTGCGCGGCCAGGTTGATCGCGGTGTCCTTGGCGGCGCGCTGCGCGGCGACCTTCAGCGGATCGATCAGGTCGTAGTTGACGCCGGCCTGTTCGTAGCTCAGCGGGGTGGAGGAGGGCGAGGACATCGGGGCGGGCAGGGACGCAGTGGCCGCGATTATCCGGCACCGGCCCGCGCGGGTCGCGCGGAGCGCGCCGCTAAACTGCCTGCATGAGCACCCTGGTCCTGGCCCGCAAGTACCGTCCGCGCGACTTCGGCGAGATGGTCGGCCAGGAACATGTCGTGCGCGCGCTGGCCAACGCGCTGGGCTCGCAGCGCCTGCACCACGCCTACCTGTTCACCGGCACGCGCGGCGTCGGCAAGACCACGGTCTCGCGCATCCTCGCCAAGAGCCTCAACTGCACCGGGGCCGACGGCCAGGGCGGCATCACGGCGCAGCCCTGCGGCGTGTGCGCGGCCTGCCGCGACATCGATGCCGGCCGCTTCGTCGACTACACCGAGCTCGACGCGGCCAGCAACCGCGGTGTCGAGGAGATCTCGCAGCTGCTGGAGCAGTCGGCCTACAAGCCGGTGGTCGGGCGCTTCAAGGTCTTCATGATCGACGAAGTGCACATGCTGTCGACGACGGCCTTCAACGCGATGCTCAAGACGCTGGAGGAGCCGCCCGAGTACCTGAAGTTCGTGCTGGCCACCACCGATCCGCAGAAGGTGCCGGTCACGGTGCTGAGCCGCTGCCTGCAGTTCAACCTGCGGCCGATGCCGCCCGAGGTCGTGCGCACGCACCTGCAGCAGGTGCTGGCCAGCGAGGCCATCGAGGCCGAGCCCGGCGCGCTGCGCCTGCTGGCGCGCGGCGCGCACGGCTCGATGCGCGACGCGCTGTCGCTCACCGACCAGGCGATCGCCTTCGGCGCGGGCGCGCTGACCGAGGCCGGCGTGCGCCAGATGCTGGGCGCCGTCGAACGCAGCCACGTCTACGCGCTGATCGATGCGCTGGCCGCCGGCGACGGTGCGGCCGTGATCGCCACGGCGGACGCCTTGCGCGCCGAGGGCCTGTCGGCCGAGGGCGCGCTCGAGGAGATGACGGTGGTGCTGCAGCAGCTGGCGCTGCTGCAGGCCGTGCCTGGGGCGCTGGACGCCGACGACCCCGACACCGCCGCGCTCGAGCAGCGCGCCGGCCTGCTGCCGCCCGACGAGACCCAGCTGCTCTACAGCATCGCGCTGCACGGCCGCGGCGAGCTGGCGCTGGCGCCCGACGAGTACGGCGGCCTGGTGATGGTGTTGCTGCGCATGTTGGCCTTCCGGCCCGGCGGTGCGACGCGGCCGGCGACGCCGCGCGCTGCCACGGCATCGGCAGCTCCGGCGCCGCGACCCGCGCCGGCCGTGCCGCTGGCGCGCAATCCGGTCGTGGCCAGCACGGCGGTGGCGCCGGCCAGCAAGCCCGTGCCGGCCCGGTCGCAGGCGCCCTCGGCCAGCGTGCCGCCCTGGGAGGAAGAGATCCCGATCGACGCCGAGGCGCCGGCCGCAGTGGCCGCGCCGCGATCCGAGCGCGCGCCTGCGGCTGCTCCGGCGGCCGACGCGGCGCCGCTCGTCACCGGCCCGCTCGGCGACCGCTGGCATGCGCTGGTGCAGTCGCTGGTGGCGGCCAATGCGATCGCCGCGCTGGTGCGCGAGCTGGCGCTGCAGGCCGAGTGCACGGCGATCGCCGACGGCGAGGTGCGCTTCGCGCTGCGCGTCGAGCGCGAGGCCCTGCGCAACCCGGCGCATGCCGACAAGCTGCAGGCCGCGCTGGCCCAGGCCCTGGGTCATGCGGTTGCACTCGATGTCGAGGCCGGCGCGGTCGTCGACACGCCGGCGCGGCGCGAGGCGGCGGCGCGCGAGCAGCGCCAGCGCGAGGCCGAGCACGCGATCCAGAACGATCCGCTGGTGCTGCAGCTCACGGCCCAGTTCAAGACGGCGCGCATCGTGCCCGGGTCGATCAAGCCGATCTGACCCCATCCCCCCGACCCCACGGAGAACGAGATGCTCAAAGGACAACTGGCCGGCCTGATGAAGCAGGCGCAGGCGATGCAGGACAACCTGAAGAAGGCGCAGGACGAGCTGGCGCTGATCGAGGTCGAGGGCCAGTCGGGCGCCGGCCTCGTGAAGGTCGTGATGACCTGCAAGCACGACGTGAAGCGCATCACCATCGATCCCAGCCTGCTGGCCGACGACAAGGACATGCTCGAGGACCTGGTCGCCGCCGCCGTCAACGACGCGGTGCGCCGCGCCGCCGCGACCAGCGAAGAGAAGATGGGCAAGTTGACCGCCGGCATGCCGATGCCGCCGGGGATGAAGTTCCCCTTCTGATCCCGTGGCCTCGTCGCTCGACCAGCTGACCGAGGCGCTGCGGCGTCTGCCGGGCGTCGGCGTCAAGTCGGCGCAGCGCATGGCCTACCACCTGCTGCAGCACGACCGCGAGGGCGCGCAGCGGCTGGCGCGGGCGCTCGAAGGCGCGGTCGCGACCGTGCGCCATTGCGCGCGCTGCCACACCTTCACCGAGGCCGAGGTCTGCAGCACCTGCCTCGACCCGGGGCGCGAGAAGCGCCAGCTCTGCGTCGTCGAGACCCCGGCCGACCAGGCCGCGGTCGAGCGCAGCGGCAGCTACCACGGCCTCTACTTCGTGCTGATGGGGCGGTTGTCGCCGCTCGACGGCATCGGCGTGCGCGACATCGGCCTGGCCGCGCTGCTGGAGCGCGCGACCGACGGCGAGGTGCAGGAGCTGATCGTCGCGACCAACTTCACCGCCGAGGGCGAGGCCACGGCGCATGTGATCGCGCAGGCGCTCAAGGACCGCAGCGTCACGGTCACGCGCCTCGCGCGCGGCGTGCCGGTCGGCAGCGAGCTCGAGTACGTGGACCTCGGGACGATCGCCCACGCGCTCAGCGACCGGCGCTGAGCGTCGCCGCCGCACCGGTCAGCGCTTGCTGGCCTTGGCGCGCTTGCTGCTGGTGGCCTTCTTGGCCGTGCGCGTGCCCTTCTTGGCCGCCGACTTGGCCGGCACGTAGAGCACCACCGCCTGCCCGGTGGCGAAATAGGCACCGGCCGAGACCTTGTTCCAGGTCGCGAGGCTGGCCGCGCTGACGCGGTAGCGGGTCGCGATCGACGCGACGCTGTCACCCCGGCGCGCCTTCACCGTCGTGCGCCGCAGGTTCGGGCCGTCGGACACCAGGTGCATGGCCGCGTTGTCGGCCACGCGCTCCGACACGTCCTGGTGGCGCTGCTGGTTGCGCGGGACCAGCAGCGTGGAGCCGGCCTTGATCAGCATGCGCGGCGGGATGCGGTTGACGTCGCGCAGCGCGTCCTCGCTCATGCCGGCCTGCCTGGCGGCGTCGGCCGGCTTCATGGTCTTGGGCACGGTCCATGCGGTCCAGCTGGCCAGCGGCCCCTGGTGCTGGCGCAGCGCGACCAGGAAGTCGTTGGCGTTGTCGTAGGGCAGCAGGACCTGGGGCGTGCCGGCGGCCAGGATCACCGGCCGGTTGAGCTGCGGGTTCAGCGCCTGGAACTCGGTCATCGGCAGGCCGGCCAGCCGCGCCACCAGGGCGACGTCGATGTCGCGCTGGATCGGCACGCTGAGGAAGTAGGGGTGGTTCTCGAGCGGCGGCAGCACCAGGGCGAAGTCCTGGGGTCGCGCGACGATGTTCTTCACGGCCTGCAGCTTGGGCACGTAGTAGCGCGTCTCGAGCGGCATCTTCAGGCTGAGGTAGTCGGTCGGCAGCCCGGCCTTCTGGTTGCGCGCCATCGCGCGGCCGACGCTGCCCTCGCCCCAGTTGTAGGCGGCCAGCGCGAGGTGCCAGTCGCCGAACTGCGCGTAGAGCTTCTGCAGGTAGTCGAGCGCGGCGCGCGTCGAGGCCAGCACGTCGCGGCGCTCGTCGCGGAAGATGTTCTGGGTCAGGTCGTAGTGCTTGCCGGTCGAGGGGATGAACTGCCACATCCCCGAGGCCTTGGCCGAGGACATCGCCTGCGGGTTGAAGGCGCTCTCGATGAAGGGCAGCAGCGCCAGTTCGGTCGGCATGCCGCGCCGCTCGATCTCCTCGACGATGTGATAGAGGTAGCGGCTCGAGCGCTCGGTCATGCGCTGCACGTAGTCGGGCCGCGTCGCGTACCACTGCTCGCGATTGCGCACGAGCTCGGTGTCGAGGTCGGGCATCGCGAAGCCGCGGCGCACGCGCACCCACAGGTCGCGCTGGGCCGTGTCGTCGGCCAGGTTGACGGGTTCCTCGGGACGCACCGGGTCGGTCGGCGTGCCGGCAGCGACGGCGGGTGGCTCGCCGGGCTCGGCCGGCACCGAGCCGGAGGCGGCGACGGCCGGCGCCGAGGCGGCCACCGCCGGTGCGCTGGCGGCCGCCGGCACCGAGGCGGCCGGTGTCGCCGCCGCCACCGCCGCTTCGGGCGCGGGTTGTGGCGTGGGGGCCGTCGCGCAGGCCGCCAGCAGCAGCGTCAGGGCCAGGGAGGGTGCAAGACGCTGCAGCAGGGCGGTCGGGTCATTCATCGGAAATCGTTCTTCCACTGTCGCAACGCGGCGAGCACGCTCACCGCATCGTCGCCGGTCGCGCCGTGGGCCCGCGCCGCGGCGCGCACCTCGGGCTCGGCGACCCGCAGGAAAGGATTGACCTGCCGCTCGGTGGACACGCTGCTGGGCAGCGTCGGCAGGTCGCGTCGGCGCAGCGACTCGCAGCGCGCGTTGTAGTCGATCAGTTCGGCGTTGCCGGGTTCCACGGCGCGCGCGAACTTCAGGTTGGAAAGCGTGTACTCGTGGGCGCAGCACACCCGCGTGTCGCCCGGCAGCGCCGCCAGCCGCGACAGCGAGGCGTGCATCTGGGCCGGCGTGCCCTCGAACAGCCGGCCGCAGCCGCCGCTGAAGAGCGTGTCGCCGCAGAACAGGATCGGTGCCTGGCCGGCCGGCCGGCCGAAGTAGGCGATGTGGCCGGCCGTGTGGCCCGGCACGTCGATCACCTCGAAGGGCGTGCCGAACAGCTCGACGGTGTCGCCGCCGCGCAGCGGGACGTTGGGTTCTGGGATCGATTCGGTCGCCGGCGCCCACACCGGTCCCTGCAGCCGATCGCGCAGCGCATCGACGCCGCCGACGTGGTCGCCGTGGTGGTGGGTCACTACAATCGCCGACAGCTTCAGCGACCGCTCGTCGAGAGCACGAACGACCGGTGCTGCGTCCCCCGGATCGACGACGATGGCCGACACGCCATCGTGAAGCATCCAGATGTAGTTGTCGGTGAAGGCGGGAACAGCAAGCAGGTCCATGACGCAAGAGGCTTCGAGTATAGATTTGCCGCGCTGGCTGCAGACACCGCCGGGGCGCTACGTCCTGGACTGGGAGCAGGCGCGCATCGACGCCCACGTGGCCGACGTCTTCGGCTTCCATGCGCTGCAGCTCGGCATGCCCGAGATCGATGCGCTGCGCGCCAACCGCATGCCGCACCGCTGGCTGGCGCGCCCGGGCGCGCTGCCGGCCGCGGAGGGCGATGCCGCCGATGCCGGCGAGGGCGCGCCGACGCCGGCCCTGCCGGCGACGTCGCTGCTGTGCGACTTCGAGGCGCTGCCGTTCCCGAGCCAGAGCCTGGACCTGGTCGTGCTGCCGCACACGCTGGAATTCGCGCGCGATGCCCACCACACGCTGCGCGAGGTCGAGCGCGTGCTGGTGCCCGAGGGCCGCGTGGTCATCGTCGGCTTCAACCCGGCCAGCCTGTGGGGCCTGCGGCAGTGGGGCGGGCGCTGGTCGCGCCGCCTGGGGGCCGGCGGCAACGGTGCCAGCCTGTTCCTGCCGCGTGCCGGCGAGTTCATCGCCAACCGGCGCCTGCGCGACTGGCTGCGGCTGCTGAGCTTCGAGGTCGAGGGCGGCGCCTTCGGCTGCTACCGCCCGGCGCTGCGTTCCCAGCCCTGGCTGGACCGCTGGGGCTGGATGGAGAAGGCCGGCGACCGCTGGTGGCCGATGTTCGGCGCGGTCTACCTGGTCACGGCCGTCAAGCGCGTGCGCGGCATGCGGCTGATCGGCCTGGCGCGCAGCAAGGCCCCGAAGTCGCGCGCCGCGCCGGCGGTGGTGAGCCACCGCCACTGCGAACTGCACCGCGACCTGCGCCGCGAACTGAGCGAGGAGCTGGAATGAGCGCCGCCCGCAGCGTCAGCGACGTGATCGCCCGTCCGTCCGTGACCATCTACACCGATGGCGCCTGCAAGGGCAACCCCGGCCCCGGCGGCTGGGGCGCCTGGCTGTCGAGCGAGGGCCACGAGAAGGAACTCAGCGGCGGCGAGGCCCACACCACCAACAACCGCATGGAGCTGACCGCGGTGATCGAGGCCCTGGGTTCGCTCAAGCGCAGCTGCAAGGTGGCCCTGTACACCGACAGCGAATACGTCCGCAAGGGCATCACCGAGTGGATCCACGGCTGGAAGCAGCGTGGCTGGAAGACCGCCGACCGCAAGCCGGTCAAGAACGCCGACCTGTGGCAGAAGCTCGAGTCGCTGGCCTCGGTGCACCACGTCGACTGGCACTGGATCAAGGGCCATGCCGGCGATCCGGGCAACGAGCGGGCCGATGCCCTGGCCAACCAGGGCGCGGCACGCTTCCTCTGAGTCCGGCCCGCTTGTGTGAAGCAATGTTTCCCCTGGCCCGGCCGTGCGGTATGCCGGCCCGTGCCCGCCGTGACCGGCCGCGGCGTATCAGAATCCTGAGATTCTGCTGACAACCCCTCGATGAAACGACTCCATCTCAGCGTGGCCGCCGTGGGCCTGATCGTCGCCTCGCTGCTGGCCTGGTGGTGGCAGCAGCGCGCGCCGTCGGCCGCGGGCGGGGCCGGTGTCGCGAACGCGGCCCCCAGCGCACCGGCGCGCGGCGCCGTGCCGGCCGGGCCGGTGTCGGTCGAGGTGGCCCGCGCCGAGGCGCGCGACCTGACCGACGACACCACGGCGGTCGGCAGCCTGCGCTCGCGCCAGGGCGTGGTGATCCGTCCCGAGGTCAGCGGCCGCATCGTGCGGCTCGGCTTCGTCGACGGCCAGCGCATCAAGCGCGGGCAGCTGCTGGTGCAGTTCGACGACTCGCTGCCGCAGGCCCAGCTGCGCCAGGCCCAGGCCCAGCTCGCGATCGCGCAGACCACCCTGCAGCGCAATGCCGAGCTGGTGGCGCAGAACTTCGTCACGCAGAGCGTGGTCGACCAGGCCCAGGCCAACGTCGCCGTGGCCGAGGCCCAGGTCGCGCTGGCGCGCGCCACCGTCGACAAGCTGCGCATCGTCGCGCCCTTCGACGGCCAGGCCGGCATCCGCCAGGTCAACGTCGGCGACTACCTGAAGGACGGCGCCGACATCGTCGCGCTGGAAGACAGCTCCAGCGTCTACGTCGACTTCAACCTGCCCGAGCGCTTTGCCACGCGCATCAAGCCGCAGCAGAAGGTCGCGGTCGCGATCGACTCGCTCGCGGGGCAGACCTTCAGTGCCGTCGTCGAGGCGCTGGAGCCGCAGATCACGGCCGACGGTCGCGCGATCGCCGTGCGGGCGCGCCTGCCCAATGCGAGCGCGCAGCTGCGGCCCGGCATGTTTGCGCGCGTGCGCGTCGTGCTCGAGCAGCGGCCCGGCGCGGTGATGGTGCCCGAGGAGGCCCTGGTGCCCGAGGCGGGCAAGGAAACGCTGATCAAGGTGGTCGACGGCAGCGTCGGCCCGATCGCGCGGCGCGTCGAGGTGCGCACCGGCATCCGCCGTGACGGCCGGGTCGAGATCCTCCACGGCGTCGCCGCCGGCGAGCGCATCGTGACGGCGGGGCAGTCGCGGCTCGCGCGCGGCGATGGCCAGGCGCTGAAGGTGGTCGAGGTCGCGCGTGCCGCGCCGCCGGCATCGGCCGCGCCGGGCCCGGCCGCCTCGGCGGCCCGCGCCGGCTGACCCGCCCGCCGACGGGGACACCGCGATGCAGCTGGCCGAGGTCTCGATCCGCCGCCCGGTCTTCGCGACCGTGCTGTCCTTGCTGCTGGTGCTGATCGGGCTGGTGTCCTTCAGCCGCCTGCAGCTGCGCGAGTACCCGAACATCGACGAGCCGGTCGTCACGGTCGAGACGCGCCTGGTCGGCGCCTCGTCGGAGGTGATCGAGTCGCAGGTCACCAAGCCGCTCGAGGACTCGATCGCCGGCATCGACGGCGTCGACATCATCACCTCGATCTCGCGCGCCGAGCAGAGCCAGATCTCGGTGCGCTTCAAGCTCGAGAAGGACCCGGACAACGCCGCCGCCGACGTGCGCGACCGCGCCTCCCGGGTGCGCGGACGCCTGCCCGACGCGGTCGACGAGCCCATCATCACCAAGGTCGAGGCCGACGCGACGCCCACCATCTGGCTGACCTTCAGCGGCGAGAGCCTGTCGCCGCTGGCGATCACCGACGTGCTGACGCGCCTGGTGAAGCCGCGGCTGCAGACCGTGCCCGGCGTCGCCGACGTGCGCATCAACGGCGACCGCACCTACTCGATGCGCGTCTGGCTCGACCCCGACAAGCTGGCCGCCTTCCGGCTGACCGTGCAGGACGTCGAGGACGCGATCCGGCGCCAGAACCTCGAGGTGCCGGCCGGGCGCATCGAGAGCCAGCAGCGCGAGTTCACCGTCACGGCGCGCACCGACCTCGCGACGCCGGCGCAGTTCGCCGACATCGCGGTCCGCCAGAGTGCCCAGGGCTACACGGTGCGCCTGCGCGACGTGGCGCGCGTCGCCGAGGGCGCGGCCAGCGAACGCAGCAGCGTGCGCTTCAACGGCAAGCCGGCGGTGTCGATGGGCGTCATCCGCAACGCGACCGCGAACCCGCTGGACCTCGCCAAGGGCGTGCGCGAGATCCTGCCGCGCATCCAGCAGGACCTCCCGGCCGGCCTGACGGTGCAGGTCGCCAACGACAACACCATCTTCATCGACCGCTCGATCAAGTCGGTGTTCCAGACCATCGTCGAGGCGGTGGTGCTGGTCGCGCTGGTGGTGTTCGTGTTCCTGCGCACCTTGCGCGCGTCCATCATCCCGCTGGTCACCATTCCCGTCAGCCTGATCGGCGCCTTCGCGCTGATCGCGCTGGCCGGCTTCACGGTCAACACGCTGACGCTGCTGGCGCTGGTGCTGGCGATCGGCCTGGTGGTCGACGACGCCATCGTCGTGCTGGAGAACATCTACCGCCACATCGAGGAGGGCATGGAGCCCTTCCAGGCGGCGCTCAAGGGCGTGCGCGAGATCGGCTTCGCGGTGGTGGCGATGACGCTGACGCTGGCGGCGGTGTTCGCGCCGCTGGCCTTCACGCCGGGCCGCACCGGGCGGTTGTTCGCCGAGTTCGCGCTGACGCTGGCGGGCGCGGTCATCGTCTCCGGCTTCGTCGCGCTGACGCTCAGCCCGATGATGTGCAGCAAGCTGCTGCGCCACAACCCGTCGCCGAACCGCTTCGACCGCTTCATGGAGGGCGCGCTCGACGGCCTGACGCGCGGCTACGCGCGCACGCTGCGCTGGACGCTGGCGCACCGCTGGGTGGTGGTGCTGGTGATGCTGGCTTCGGCCGGCTCGGCGGCGCTGCTGTTCCAGGGCATGAAGAGCGAGCTCGCGCCGATCGAGGACCGCGGCGCGATCTTCACCAGCGTCACCGGGCCCGACGGCGCCACGCTGGAGTACACGGCGCGTTACCTGCGCGAGATCGAGGCGATCGGACTCGCCGATCCCGACCTCGACCGCGTCTTCATCATCGCCGGGCAGCCGACCGTCGAGCGCGGCATCGCGGTGATGCGCGCCCGCGACTGGTCGGAGCGCGACCGCAACACGCAGACCATCGCCCGCGAGCTGACGCCCCGGTTCGCCGCCTTGCCGGGCGTCAGCGCCTTCCCGGTCACGCCGCCCTCGCTGGGCGGCGGCTTCCGCGAGCGGCCGATCAACTTCGTGATCCTGACCTCGGATTCCTACGCCAACCTGGCGCAGGTCGCGCAGCAGATGCTGACCGAGATGGCCACCAATCCCGGCATCGTTCAACCCGACATCGACCTGCGGCTGAACAAGCCCGAGATCTACATCTCGGTCGACCGTGATCGCGCGGCCGACGCGGGCGTCCCGGTCGACGCGGTCGCGCGCACCATCGAGACCATGCTCGGCGGTCGCAACGTCACGCGCTACAAGCGCGACGCCGAGCAGTACGACGTCATCGTGCAGACCCTGCCCAGCGGCCGCACGACCCCCGAGGACATCGAGAAGCTCTATGTCCGCGGTCGCGCCGACGCCGCCGGCAACGCGGCGATGATCCCGCTGTCGGCGCTGGTCAAGATCGAGACCAGCGTCGCGCCGCGCGAGCTGAACCACTTCAACCAGCGCCGCTCGGTCACGATCAGCGCCACGCTGGCGCCCGGCTACGCGCTCGGCGAAGCGCTGCAGTTCATGGATGCGGCGGCGGCGCGCGTGCTGCCGCCGGGCTACGCGACCGAGCTCAACGGCATCTCGCGCGAGTTCCGTGCCTCCAGCGGCGCGCTGGGCCTCGTCTTCGTGCTGGCGCTGCTGTTCATCTTCCTGGTGCTGGCGGCGCAGTTCGAGAGCTTCGTCGACCCCTTCGTGATCCTGCTGGCGGTGCCGCTGTCGATGGTCGGCGCGCTGCTGGCGCTGAAGGTGAGCGGGGGCACGCTGGACGTGTATTCGCAGATCGGGCTGATCACGCTGGTCGGCCTGATCACCAAGCACGGCATCCTGATCGTCGAGTTCGCGAACCAGTTGCGCCAGCAGGGCCGGGACACGGTCGAAGCGGTCGCCGAGGCCGCCAGCCTGCGCCTGCGTCCGATCCTGATGACCACCGGCGCGATGGTGCTGGGCGCGGTACCGCTGGCCATCGCCACCGGCGCCGGCGCCGAGAGCCGCCAGCAGATCGGCTGGGTCATCGTCGGCGGCATGTCGCTCGGCACGCTGCTGACGATCTTCGTCGTGCCGACCGTCTACACGCTGTTCGCGCGCCGGCACGCGCCGGGGCCGAACGACACGCCCGCCCTGGCCGACCAGCCCGCGCCCGACGCGGCGGTCTGAGCGCTGGGCGGCCGCCGCCTCAGGGCGAGGCGGCCAGCGTCAGCAGTTGCACGTGGTCCAGTCGCAGCCGGCTCTCGTCGTGGCGGGCGGGACCCTTGACCTGTTCGGCCGGATCGGCCGTGCGGTGCAGCACCGGGGTCGCCAGCGGTTGCCGGTCGGCGCCCAGCACGCTGGCCACCAGCGGCTGGCTGGCGCGCGCGCCGCGCTTCAGCACCACCGCGGTCTCGCCGTTGGCCAGTTGCACGAAGCTGCCCGGCGGGTAGATGCCGAGCGCGCGGGTCAGCGCCACGCCGATGTCGTCGGCCGTGCCCTGCTGGCCCAGGCAGGCCTCGCGCATCGCCTGCATCGCCGGCAGGCCCTTGCGTGCCTTGCGCGGGCTCATGCGCGAGGTGAACACGTCGATGCGCTGCAGCAGCCGCGCCAGCCGCGCCGCAGGGTCGAGCGAGCCTGGCGGTGGCGGCGGCTCGTCGCTGTCCTCGGCCGGTGGCGCGGGTGGCGCGGGCGGCGCGTGATGCTGGCCGACGACGTCCAGCCACAGCGCGTCGCCGACGCCCAGCGCCGACAGCACCTCGACGCTGCGGGCGCTGTGCCGGTCGATCGCCATGCGCTGGTCCAGCGTCGGCGTGCGTTCGCGGTAGACCAGTTCGTCCTGCAGGGCGGTGATGCTCAGGTTCATCGACAGCCCGGCCAGCGCCAGGCTGCGCTGCTCGGGCTCGGGCCAGCCCAGGTGCATCGCGCACTCGGCGACGACCGCCGTGCAGACCAGCGCGTGGTGGCTGCTGTAGCGGTCCAGCGTGCGCGCCGCGCCGTGGATCAGCAGGTAGAACAGGCCGTCGGGCGACTGCAGGCGCAGCGCATCCAGGCGTTGCGCCAGCGCCCGCAGGCGATCGACCCACAGCGGGTCGTCGGGTGCATCGGCCAGCAGCAGGCTCGCGAAGCGGTGCAGTTCCTGGACGGCGGCGACGAGCGCGGCAGCGTCGTCGCCGGCGGTTGGGGAGGGGGGAGTTTCCTGGGCCGGCATGCGCGGTGGGGGACGGTCGGGAGGCCGGCGGCCCACGAGGGCGCCGGGCGGGCGTGTCGAGGGTAGCGCATCGCGCGCCGCACTGGCGCGTGCCAGAGGGCAGACTCGGTTGCGGCGAGCGCCGTTCGCGCTTAGCGTCGGTGGTCCCGGCGTTACCGCGCCACGTCCCGCCTCCTCGAGCCCTGCCTCCCATGAGCGATCCTCATCCGACCCGCGCCGAATCCACCGCCTCCGCTGCCCCCACCGAAGCCGTCGACGCGGCCGCCCTCCGCGATCCGCGCCGCCGCCGCCTGCTGGGCCTGGCCGCGATGTCGGCTGCGCTGGCCGCTGCTTGCGGCGGCGGTGGTGGTGGTGGCGCCCCGTCGCCCGCGCCGCCGCCGCCACCACCACCGGCGCCCCCTCCGCCCGTCGTGCCGGTCGACGGCCCACCGTGGCTGGGCTTCGCGCGCAACGCCCAGCACAGCGCGCTCAGCGGCATCGCCAGCCTGCCGCTGACGCGCCTGATCTGGAGCACCGCGGTCGACCTGGCGCCGCCCTACAACAACGGGGCGCTGTTCGCGCACTACGGATCGCCGGTCATCACGCGCTACAACACGGTGGTCGTGCCGGTGAAGATCAGCGGCGGGACCGCGGCCGCCTTCCGCGTCGAGGCGCGCATCGGCGCCAACGGCCAGATGGTGTGGTCGCTCGACAGCGACTACCGGCTGCCGCCGCACAACTGGGTGCCCAGCTTCAACCTCGCGCAGGTGCCCGACGGGCCGCTGTGCATCCCGGACTCGGGCGGGCGCCTGCTCTTGCGCGAGGACCCGGACAACGCCAGCGGCGTGCAGCGCCACGCCGTCTTCTACGGCGCCGCCGCCTACGATGCCGCGCCGGCGAGCTTCGACGCCACGGTCTTCATCAACACGCCGCCGACCACCGACAGCCAGGGCAACATCTTCTTCGGCTTCGTCGTCACCGGCCCCAACCCGGTGGCAGGGCTGACGGGCGGCGGCATCGCGCGCATCGGCGCCGACGGGTCGACCACCTGGATCACTGCGGCCACCGCCGCGGCCGAAGCGGCGATGACCAAGACGCAGACCAACGCCGCGCCGGCGCTGTCGGCGGACGAACGCACGCTCTACGTCGTCGTCAACAACGTGCCGGCGCCCGGCGCGCGGGCCCAGGGTCGGCTGCTGGCGCTGGATGCCGACACGCTGGCGGCGCAGACGCGCCGCGTGCTGCTGGACCCGCTGACCGGCGCGCCGGCCTGGGTCAACGACAACGCGACCTCGTCGCCGCTGGTCGGCCCCGACGGCGACATCTACATCGGCGTGCTCGAGTCCAACCCGCCGACGCACGGCTTCCGCGGCTGGCTGCTGCACTTCGATCGCACGCTGACGCTGCTGCGCACGCCCGGCTCCTTCGGCTGGGACAACACGCCCTCGATCGTGCCGCGGGCGATGGTTCCGCAGTACGTCGGCCCGTCGGACTACCTGCTGTGCGCCAAGTACAACAGCTACGGCGGCATCGGCCCGGCGGGCGATGGCCGGCACCGCGTCGCCATCCTCGACCCCAACCAGACCCAGGTCGACGCGCCGTTCTCCGGCGCGACGGTGATGCGCGAGATCATCAGCATCCTCGGCGTGACGCCGGATACCTACCCAGGCGGCGTCAAGGAGTGGTGCATCAACACCGCCGCGGTGGATCCGTTCACGAGCTCGGTGCTGATGAACAGCGAGGACGGCATCCTCTACCGCTGGCACCTGCCGACCAACGCCTTCACCGAGAGCCTGCCGCTGAACAACGGCTACGCGCAGTCGTACACGCCCACCGCGATCGGGCCGGACGGGCGCGTCTACACCGTCAACAACGCACGGCTGTTCTCGGTCGGCGTCTGAGGTTCCGGGCGCTCGGGCGTGGCGGCCTGGCCGTCCGGCCTTGACCTGCCAGGTCATGCGCGCGCCGAGTGCGCTGCGCTATCGTCGCCGCGTGTTCGACACCCAGCCCCACTCGCGCGGCAGCCCGGGCGCCGCGCAGCCGGTCGGCGCCTTGCTGCGCCAGTGGCGCCAGCGGCGCCGCATGAGCCAGCTCGACCTCGCCACCGAGGCCGAGATCTCGACGCGCCACCTCAGCTGCGTCGAGACCGGCCGCGCCGAGCCCAGCCGCGCGATGCTGCTGCGCCTGGCCGAGCAGCTGGAGGTGCCGCTGCGCGAGCGCAACGTGCTGCTGACGGCCGCCGGCTTCGCGCCGCTGTACCGCGAGCGCCCGCTGGCCGACCCCGCGCTGAGCGGCGCGCGCCAGGCGCTGGACCTGGTGCTGCGCGGCCACGAGCCGTATCCGGCCTTGCTGGTCGATCGCCACTGGAACCTGATCGCGCACAACCGCGCCGTGCCGCCGCTGCTGGCCGGCATCGAGGCCGACATGCTGGCGCCGCCGGCCAACGTGCTGCGGCTGAGCCTGCATCCCCGTGGCTTCGCGCCGCGCATCGCCAATCTGGCGCAGTGGCGCACGCACCTGCTGCTGCGCTTGCGCCAGCAGGTCGCGGCCTCGGGCGATGCGACGCTGCAGGCCCTGTACGAGGAGCTCCAGGCGATGCCGATGCCCGCCGGCACGCCGCCCGACGACCATCCGCTGCCCGACGGCGGCGTGATCGTGCCGCTGCAGTACCGCACGCCGGCCGGCACGCTGAACCTGATCAGCACGACCACGGTGTTCGGCACGCCGGTGGACATCACGCTGTCGGAGCTGGCGCTGGAGACCTTCTTCCCGGCCGACGAGGCCACGGCCGCGGCGCTGCGGGCGTCGTTCGAGGCGGCGCTCGCTCAGTCGGTGGTTTGAACCGCCGTCACCTTGCCGCGCGCATCGATCTCGCAGCGGTAGGTGAAGCGGATCGGGTTCATGCCCGGTGCGCGTTCGACGAGGCCGTCGCCCTCGAGCGCGGTCTGCCGGTTGGGGGCCGGCTTGAGCTTGCGCGTGTCGGACAGGAAGCTGATGCGGCCGGCCTGCGGATAGCGGCCGGTCACCGAGGTCGCGGCGGCGGACTCGCAGGCCTCGGGCGACAGGCGCGTCAGGTCGGGCTCCCAGGGCTTCTCGACCGCGGCGGTCGCGACGCCGGTCTCGCGGAACACCACGCCGCTGGTCGTGCCGGCGCTGCCGTCGTAGGCGCAGCTGTAGGTGAAGGGTCGGGTGGCGCCCGCGTTGCCGCGGTAGCGACCCTCGCCGCGGAACGCCGTCTCCTCGGCCGACTTGGGCAGGGCGATGCGGCGCGAGGCGATGAACTGGATGTCCTGGGCCGCGGCGCGGCCGCGCATGTCGCGGATGGTCTCGGCCACCGCGGCTTCGCAGGCCTCGGCGGCGGTCTTCTTCGAGTCGTCCGACGCGGCCGTAGCAGGCCCAGCCGCCAGTGCGCCCACGAGTGCGGCGCTCGCGAGAGTTGACGAGGTCGAGCTGAGGGTCATGGCTTCACGGCGTCGAGGGAGCGTCGCCATGGTGAGGACTTCGGCGACTCCGGGCAAGCGCCGCTTGCAAGCGGATGCACGCACCGCGGCATGTTCTGGGCCGAAACATTATGTAACGATACTGTCGTCCCGAAATAGTATTGAAAATGCGCAATTTGGTATATTTGACCCAAATGAATCCCGAATCCGATTCGATCAGAGGTCCGCTTGCGCAGTCGGTGCTGCGCATCCTGCATGCGCTGGTTCGCGTGCTGTTGCATCACGGTCTGCCCTTGCCGGCCTTCGTGGAGCTTGCCAAGCGCGCCTACGTGGACGTGTCGCAGGTCGACTTCGCGATACCGGGCCGCAAGCCTTCGGCGTCGCGGGTGGCGCTGCTGACCGGCCTGACCCGCAAGGAAGTGCAGCGACTCGCTGGCGCGTCGGCGGACTTGGCCACCGACCCGGCCAGCGACCTGACGGCCGCTCACAACCGCGCTGCCCGCGTGGTGGCCGGTTGGGTCCGTGATGCCGACTTCCACGACTCCGATGGCCTGCCCCGCCCACTGGCGATCGAAGAGGGCCCGACGAGCTTCCCGGCGCTCGTGCGGCGCTACAGCGGCGACGTACCGTTCCGTGCGGTGCTCGACGAACTCCAGCGTGTCGGCACGGTCGAGCGCGGTGCCGACGGCAGTGTGACGCTGCTCACGCGCGTCTACATCCCGCGCAAGAGCGACCTCGGCAAGCTGCTGATCCTGGGGGCCGACGTGTCCTACCTGATCGACACGATCGATCACAACCTGCAGGACGCTGGCGCGGCGCCGCGTTTCCAGCGCAAGGTCATGTACGACAACCTGCCGGTCGAGGCACTCGACGATTTCCGGCAGTTCGCAGCGAGTCAGGGGCAGGAGCTGATCGAACGGCTCGATGCCTGGCTGGCGCGTCACGACCGGGATGCCAATCCGGCGGTGCGTGGTACGGGCCGCGTCCGCGTGGGCGTCGGCGTTTTCGCCTTTGAAGAACAGATCGGTGACAAGCAGGGGACAAAGAAATGAATCAGCGACTTCTCGAGCGCTTGTGCGTCGTGGCCACGATCGTGGTCCTGGGTGCCTGCGGCGGCGGCACTGACGGCACGGGAGCGGGCCCGGCGCCGAGCTCGGCTGTCACCTCCAGCGGTGCCATGGTCCGCGGCAGCGTGATCCTCAACGGCACGCGCTTCGATGACGGTTCGGCGGTGATCACCGACGACCGCGGGCGTGGGGCTGCCCAGCTCGCCACCGGCATGGTGGTCAAGCTGCGCGGTCGCAGCGACGATGGCGTGAGCGGCAGTGCCGAGCGCGTCGACGTCGAGAACGAGGTGCGGGGCACGATCCAGTCGGTCGATGCTGCGGCGAGCCCGCAGCGCTTCACGGTGCTGGGCCTCCCGGTGCTGGTCGACGGCCAGACGGTGTTCGCCAACGTCGCCGGCTTCGCCGCCCTGACGATCGGGACGCGCGTCGAAGTGCACGGCCTGCGAGACGGCCTGGGTCAGCTGCGTGCGACGCGCGTCGAAGCGGTCGGCGCCCAGGATGGCCTCGACGAACTGCGCGGCGTGGTCGCGAACCTCGACAGCGCGGCCGATCGGTTCACCCTGAACGGCAACGTGACGGTCAACTACGCAGCGGCCAGCTTCGCGCCGGCCGGCGCGACCGAGGCCTCGCTCGCCGCCGGTGTGCTGGTCGAGGTGCACGGCAGCTTCTCCGGTGGCATGTTCACGGCGACTCGTGTCGAGATCGAGGATCTGGAGGACAACGTGTTCCGCGGGGCGCCAGGCGAGAAGCAGGAAGTCGAAGGCTTCGTCGGTGGCTTCAGCACCCATCCCGGTAGCTTCCAGGTCAACGGCCGCACCGTGCGGACGACCGCGAGCACACGCTTCGAGGGCGGCAGCGCGGCCGATCTCGCCAACAACGTCAAGGTCGAGGCCGAGGGCCGGATCGACGCCCAGGGCGTGCTGGTCGCCGACAAGATCGAGTTTCGCCAGGCTCGCGTGATCCTGCACGGCCGCGCGACCGCGGTGACTCCGACGGCACGCAGCCTGGTCGTGCTCGGTCAGACCGTGCAGGCCGACGACCTGACGCGCATCGACGCGCGCACGCCCGGCGGCAACTCGACCCAGCTCGCCGACATCGTGGCCAATATCGATTGCGTGGAAGTGCGCGGCTTCGTTGCCGGTGGTCTGCTCATCGCCGAGGAGATTCGCGAGCCCAGTGGCTGCGGGCGCGACCTGGTGCAGGCGCGCGTCGCGACCGAGGACGAGGCCAATGGCAGGCTCGGATTCTTCGCGACCCTGGTGGCCGTGCTCCCGGCGAACACGGAGTTCCGCAACGCCGCCGACGCGCCGATCACGCGCGCCCAGTTCTTCTCGGCCGTGACCGCGGCCGGCGCCAACGACGCCGGGACGCTGGTCAAGGTGCGGGGCGCATTCGCAGCCGGTGTCCTGACGGCCGAAGAGGCCGAACTGGAGGACTGAGCGTTCAGTCCCCCGGCGTGCACCCGTCGCACGGCGGTCGCGCGTCCAGCGCCTTGCGCAGCTCGCGCAGCGCGGTGCGCAGGCCTTCCTCGATCACCGGGTGGTAGAAGGGCTGGGCCAGCGCCTCGTCGACGGTCGCGCCGTGGCCGATGCTCCAGGCCAGCAGGTGGCCCAGGTGCTCGGCTGCCGGGCCGATCATCTCGGCGCCCAGCAGGCGGCGCGTGGCGCAGTCGGCGTAGACGTGCAGCGCGCCGACGTTGCGGCCGATCACGCGGCTGCGGCCCTGGTTCTCGAAGCTGACGTGGCCGGTAGCGAACAGCACGTGCGCCTCGCTCAGCTCGCGGTGGCTGCGCCCGGCCAGCATGATCTGCGGCTCGCTGAACACCACCGCCAGCGGCGTGCGGCGCGGCTGCGGCTGCACGTCGGGCCAGCGGCCGGCGTTGTCGCCGGCGATGTGCCCTTCGTCGGCGGCCTCGTGCAGCAGCGGCCGCTCGTCGGCCACGTCGCCGGCGATGAAGACATGGCTGTCGCCGATGCGACCGGTCGCCGGGTCGTGGCGCGGCACGCCGTCGTCGCCGTCGCCGAGGCTGCCGGCCGGCAGGCCGAGGTGCTCGAGCCCGATGCCGTCGACATTGGGCCGGCGTCCGATCGCGGCCAGCAGGAAGTCGAAGCGCTCGCGCTCCTCGCCCTGCGGCGTGCGCCAGTGCAGGTCGACCTCGTCGCCGTCGCGCTGCAGGTGGAAGAACGTGGCCTCGCGCTGCAGCGGCAGCTGCGTCTCGAAGATGCGCACCGCCTGTGCCGCCAGCACCGGATCGGTCAGCGGGCCGATGCGGGCGCCGCGCGCCAGCAGGCGCACGCGCACGCCCAGGCGGTGCAGCGCGTTCGCGAGCTCGAGGCCGATCACGCCCGCGCCGACCACCGCGACCGAGCGCGGCAGCTCGGTCCAGTCGAACACGTCGTCGTTGACGATGAGGCGCTCGCCGAGCGTGGCGCGCCAGGCGGCCGGCACCTCGGGCCGCGAGCCGGTGGCGATGACGAAGCGGCCGGCCCGCACGCGCTGCGCGCCGTCCTGCGTGTCGACCTGCAGCTCGTGCGGGCCGGTGAAGCGCGCGCGGCCACGCAGCAGGTGAGCGGGTTCCAGCGGTTGCATGTCATCGAGCACGAAGCCGACGAAGCGGTCGCGCTCGCTGCGCACGCGGTCCATCACGCGGGCGCCGTCGACCTGGATGCCCTGCACGTCGATGCCGAAGCGGTGCGCGTGCCGCGCCGCGTGCGCGGCCTCGGCCGCGGCGATCAGCAGCTTGCTCGGCATGCAGCCCACGCGGGCGCAGGTCGTGCCCCAGGGACCGGGATCGATCATCAGCACCTGCGGCGTGTGCTGGCGCGCCGCGCGCCAGGCGCTCAGGCCGGCCGAGCCGGCGCCGAGGATGGCGACATCGACCTCGCGTGTGCTCATGGGGTCTGGCTAGATCAGGCCGTCGAACGGCAGCACGTCCACGTGCCCGCCGGCCGGCACCGAGCCCTGCTCGTGGTGCAGCAGCACCAGGCCGTTGGCCACGCTCATGCTGCGCAGGATGCCCGAGCCCTGCGCGCCGGTCAGCGCCAGGTCCCAGTCGCCGTCGGCGGCGCGGCTGACGATGCCGCGCTGGTACTCGGTGCGGCCCGGCTTCTTGCGGATGGGCTCCAGCGTGCGTGCGCGCAGCAGCGGCAGCGGCACGGGCGTCGCGCCGGCCATCGCCAGCAGCGCCTCGCGCACGAAGGCATAGAAGGTCACCATCACCGCGACCGGGTTGCCGGGCAGGCCGAACAGCACCGCCGACTTCGAGCCCGGGCCGTCGGCGGCGATGCGCCCGAAGGCCATCGGCCGGCCCGGCCGCATCGCGATGCGCCAGAACGCGACCTCGCCCAGCCGCGCCATGACCTGCTTGGTGTGGTCGGCCTCGCCGACGCTGACGCCACCCGAGGTGATGATCGCGTCGGCGTTCTCGCAGGCGCTGCGGAAGGCCGCCTCCAGCGCCACCGGGTCGTCGCGCACCACGCCCAGGTCCAGCACCTCGCAGCCCAGGCGCGTCAGCATCGCGTGGATGGTGTAGCGGTTGCTGTCGTAGACGCAGCCTTCGTCCAGCGGCTCGCCGATCGAGCGCAGCTCGTCGCCGGTCGAGAAGAAGGCCACGCGCAGGCGCCGCCACACCGGCAGCTCGGCCTGGCCCAGCGAGGCCGCCATGCCGATGTCGGCGGGCTTGAGGATGCGTCCGGCCGACAGCGCGGCCTCGCCGCGAGCCAGGTCTTCGCCGGCGAGGCGCCGGTTGTCGCCGGCGGCGACGATGCCGGGCGGCACGACGACGAGGCCGTCCTGCTGCGTCGTGAACTCCTGGGGCACCACGGTGTCCAGGCCGGCCGGCATCACCGCGCCGGTCATGATGCGCACGCACTCGCCGGCGCCCACGGGACCCGCATAGGCCTGGCCCGCGAAGCCGGTGCCCGCCACGCGCAAGGCGGTCGATGCATCGGCCTTCAGGTCGGCGGCGCGCAGCGCGTAGCCGTCCATCGCCGAGTTGTCGTGCGAGGGCACGTCGATGGGCGACACCAGGTCGGCGGCCAGCACGCGACCGAGCGCACTGCGGATCGCCAGCTTCTCGACCGCGTTCACGCGCGGCACGAAGCGCCGGATGAAGTCCTGCCCCTGCGCGACCGTCAGCGCGTTCGGGTCGTAGCCGGCGACGCAGGAGGCGATCTCTTGGATCGAGGGCAGGGCGGGGGCGCTCATGGTCGGGGTCGGCGGGTCACAGGTTCAGCAGCATCTGCGCCTTGTCGACATAGCGCGCGCCGTGGGCGTCGGCGATGCGGATCGCGCGCGGCAGCAGGCCGTAGCGCGTGAAGCCGGCCTGTTCGTAGAGCTGCACGACGCGCGCGCTCGAGGCGGTGACGCTGAGGAGGATGGTCTCCAGCCCCTGCGCCCGGCGCGCCTCGGCGATGCAGGCCTCGACCAGCGCGCGGCCGATGCCGTGCCCGGTGTGCGCCGGCAGCACCATCAGGCCGATCAGCGTGGCGGTGTGGCGCGTCTTCAGCTTCGTCTCGCGCTCCAGGCCCACCGACCCGATCAGCTGCGGCGCGTGCGGGCCGTCGACGAAGGCGCCGAGCAGGAAGCTGCCGCCCAGCGGCTCGTTCAGGCCGACGCGACCCAGGTAGCTCTCGGGCGTGCGCGTGCGCTGCGTCTGGTGGTCGGAGGTGAAGGCCTCCGGATGCAACCGCAGGGCCTCGTCGCGCAGCGCCTTGTAGGCGCCCAGGTCGGCCGGCCCCAGCTTGCGGATCGTCGCGGCCGGCGCCGGCGTGGACCGGCGTGACCGCGTAAAGACCGCCGGCATCTCAGCCACGCCGCATCCCCAGCTGGCGCGGCCCGGTCAGCGGACGCCGAGGCTCCGGCTTCGCCGGGCCTAGGGCGTCGCCCCCTCGAGGGGGAGCGGCGCAGCCGCAACGGGGGTGGGCCACGTCAGCCACGGCGCAGCTCCAGTTGTCGCAGCTCGTTCAGCGTGTTGGCGTTGAAGAACGCCGCTGCGTCGTCGAAGTCGACCATCGCGCAGCGGTGCTGGGCGGTCCAGCGATCGATCTTGCGACCGCCGTCGTGGACGAACTTCACCAGGCTCTCCATCAGCGTGCCGCGCAGCAGGCAGAACACCGGCTGCGGCCGCGGCGTGCCTTGCGGGTCCTCGCTGTCGGGCGCACGGACCATCGCGAGCTCGGCGTCCTCGGCCTCCAGCGCCTGCGCGAGCCGCGCCACCAGGTCGGCCGGGAAATCCGGCGTGTCGCAGGGCACGGTGACGACGTAGGGCGTCTCGGCCCGCTCCAGCCCGACCAGGAAGCCCGACAGCGGGCCGGCGAAGTCCGCGTCGGCATCGGGCCAGACCGGCACGCCGAAACTCTCGTAGGCGGCGAGGTTGCGGTTGGCGTTGATCATCACCTCGCCGACCTGCGGCGAGAGCCGCATCAGCGTGTGCAGCGCCAGCGGCACGCCGCGGTAGGGCTGCAGGCCCTTGTCGACGCCGCCCATGCGGCTGCCGCGGCCGCCGGCGAGGATGACCCCGGTGATCTGCGAAGCTTCCATCACCGGTGCGCGGGCCCGAGCGCCGGGCCGCCCCAAGCCGGGCCCGATCCCCTTGGGGGATCGGCCTCGGTACGCCGGGGACGAGGGGCCGTCATGACTATCCGCCGATGTAGCTCATCTCGACCTTGGCGGCGGCGGCTTCGATCCCCGCCGCGCTGCCGCGCAGCTCGGAATAGCGGTCGTCGCGAGCCTGCCAGATCTGGCCGATGGCCGCGGCGACCTGCAGGTCGGTGTAGCCGGCCGGGTCGCGGATCAGCGCGCGCAGGTCGTGGCCGCGGTGGCCGAAGAGGCAGAGGTAGAGCTTGCCCTCGGTCGACAGCCGCGCGCGGTTGCAGTCGCCGCAGAAGGCCTGGGTCACGCTGGAGATCACGCCGACTTCCCCGCGGCCATCGGCATAGGCCCAGCGCTCGGCCGTCTCGCCCGGCGCGCTGGCCTCGAGCGCCTTCAGGGGAAAGTGCTCGTGGATGCGCTCGACCACCCGGGCCGACGGCAGCACCTCGTCCATGCGCCAGCCGTTGGTGATGCCGACGTCCATGTACTCGATGAAGCGCAGCACCACCGCGCCGCCGAAGTTCTCGCGGAAGAAGCGCGCCATCGGCACGATCTCCTGGTCGTTGGTGCCGCGCTTGACGACCATGTTGACCTTGATCGGCGCCAGGCCGGCCTTCGCCGCGGCCTCGATGCCGGCCAGCACCTCGGCCACCGGAAAGTCGACATCGTTCATGCGGCGGAACACCGCGTCGTCCAGCCCGTCGAGGCTGACGGTGATGCGCTGCAGGCCCGCGTCCTTGAGCGCCTGGGCCTTGCGCGCCAGCAGCGAGGCGTTGGTGGTCAGCGTCAGGTCCAGCGGCTCGCCGTCGGGCGTGCGCAGCGTCGCCAGCTGGGCGATCAGGATCTCGAGGTTCTTGCGCAGCAGCGGCTCGCCGCCGGTCAGGCGCAGCTTGCGCACGCCGTGCAGCGTGAAGACCCGCGCCAGGCGCGTGATCTCCTCGAAGCTCAGCAGCTCGGCATGCGGCAGGAAGCGGTGGTCCTTGTCGAACACCTCCTTGGGCATGCAGTAGCTGCAGCGGAAGTTGCAGCGGTCGGTGACCGAGATGCGCAGGTCGCGCAGCGGGCGGCCGCGCCGGTCGCTCACCAGGCCGTCGGGCGCGGGCGCGTCGTGCGGCACCAGGGGCCGCGCGGCGGCCTGCCGGTGGTCGATCAGGGGGATGCTGCGCTCGGCCATGCGGCGATTGTGCCGCGCGTGGCGGCCTCGGCCGCCGGCCGGGTCAATGGACCAGCAGGGGCTGCACGGCGCCCGGGGGCGGGTGGCCGATGCTGTGGGTGGGCGGGCTGCCGGCGGTGGCCGGCGCGCCGGTGGAGACGAAGGCCGGGGCGGCCGGCGCCGGGGCGGGCGCGGCAGTCGCCGCCTCGCCGCCCGGCAGGCTGGCGCGGCGCGCGCCGTTGTAGCGCTTGCTCCAGTAGGCCACGCGCATGTCCTCGACGCGCACCTGGCCGCCGCTGCGCGGCGCGTGGATGAACTTGCCGTCGCCGACGTAGATGCCGACGTGCGAGAACGCGGCCCGCAGCGTGTTGAAGAACACCAGGTCGCCCGGCTCGAGCTCGTCGCGCTTGACGGTCCGCAGGCCCGGTGCCTTGGCCTGCTCGCTGGAGCGGCGCGGCAGCACCAGGCCGATGCTGGATTCGAAGACATGGCGCGTGAAGCCGCTGCAGTCGAAGCCGGTCTCGACCGTCTGGCCGCCGCGCTTGTAGTCGACGCCGAGGAAGTTCATCGCCGCGACGACCAGGCCCGAAGCCCAGTTCGAGGCCTGCGCGGCACGCTCGCGCACCTGCTGGGCCAGCGGCACCTCGGCCTGGGCGGCGTCGAGCAGGCCGCGCTCGACCAGGAAGCCCTTGATCGCGTCGCCGCTGTCCGGCTCGGCCCGCGCGCTGCCGGCCGCCAGGCCCAGCGCCGCGGCCAGCAGGGCCAGCGCGAGCGGACGGGCGGCGGACGGGCGTTTCGGCATGGCCGCGACCTTAGCGGCCCGCCGGCCGCCGCGTCAAGCGGAAAAGCCTTGTCTTACAAGCACTTAAGTCGCTTTGCTCAAGACCGCGAGGGGCACGTGACCGGGCTCGCGACCTACACTGCCGCCTCCGCAAGGAACCCACAGGAGACCGTCGGCATGTATAAGGCATTGGTGCTCGAAAAGAGCGAGGCAGGCTTCCGCGCAGAACTGCGCGAGGTCGACGACAGCTTCCTGCCCGCCATCGACGGCGGCGGCGACGTGAGCGTCGCGATCGACTACTCGACGCTCAACTACAAGGACGGCCTGGCCATCACCAATCGCTCGCCGGTCGTGCGCAGCTGGCCGATGGTGGCCGGCATCGACGGCGCCGGCACGGTGATCGACAGCCGCCACCCGGCCTGGAAGCCGGGCGACCGCGTGGTGCTCAACGGCTTCGGCGTCGGCGAGACGCACAAGGGCTGCCTGGCCGGCAAGGCGCGCCTCAAGGGCGACTGGCTGGTGCGCCTGCCCGACGCCTTCACGCCCAAGCAGGCGATGGCGATCGGCACGGCGGGCTACACCTCGATGCTGTGCGTGCTGGCGCTGGAACGCTACGGCATCAAACCGGGCGAGGGCGAAGTGCTCGTCACCGGAGCCACCGGCGGCGTCGGCTCGATCGCCGTCGCGCTGCTGGCGAAGCTGGGCCATCGCGTGATCGCCGCCACCGGCAAGGCCAGCGAGGCCGACTACCTGACGAAGCTGGGTGCTGCCGGCATCATCGACCGCGCCGAGCTCGCCGCGCCCGGCAAGCCGCTGCAGAAGGAGCGCTGGGCCGCGGTGGTCGACGCCGTCGGCAGCCACACGCTGGTCAACGCCTGCGCGCAGACACGCTACGGCGGCGCCGTCGCCGCCTGCGGCCTGGCCCAGGGGCACGACTTCCCGGCCACGGTGATGCCCTTCATCCTGCGCAGCGTCGCGCTGCTGGGCGTCGACAGCGTGATGGCGCCGATCGCCCGCCGCCAGGAAGCCTGGGCCCGCCTGGCGCGCGACCTCGACCCGGCGCTGCTGCAGTCGATGACGACGGAGATCGGGCTCGACGAAGCGATCGATGCGGCGCAGCGACTGATGGACGGCAAGGTTCGGGGGCGGATCGTCGTTCGTACGTCGGCCTGAGTCCCCACAACCGTTCACGCTGAGCTTGTCGAAGCGTCGCTCGGAGCGCTCGCGCCGAGCCGGGGCGCCGTGTTTCGTTCATGTCCCCCGCCGTCGGCCTTCGGCCGACGGCTCCTCCTTTACTTCACTCCACACGACACCCCGACTCAGCGCTCGGGCACCGTCATTGCTCCTCGTCGAGTGCGGTGATGGTGCAGGCTGGCGGGAACGCCGGGTGACCGGCGGAGTGAAGTGAAGGAGGAGACGCGAGCGTCCAGCAAGCGGCGGGGGACATGAACGCAGCCGGTCGCCCGGTGGTCACGCCGAGCCCTGCTCAACTGCTCAATCGCCGCGTGTGGTCTTCGGCAAATCCACCATCACCGCCTGCCCAGGCGCACTGCAACCCTGGTCGCAGCATTTGCCAGGCTGCCGGTTCCTGGTGATTGCCCGGGTCTCGTCGTGCAGCACCCCGCGGTCCAGCAGCCGCTCGACCAGCTCGACCTTGCTGCCCACCGGATAGTGACGCCAGATCTCCTGCTTCATCGCCGCCGGCGAGCCGCCGCCGTGCAGGCTGATCACCGAATACCAGCCGCCCTGGTAGGACGCGGTCAGGTCCTCGATGAAGCGTGCGACCTCGATGCGCTTGTCGTAGGGGACGGACGGGTTGGCGCGCAGCACCTCGGCCAGCGTGGCGGCGGTCGCCGGGTTGTGGTCCTCGTCGGGGCCTGGCAGCGCGACGATCAGCCCGCCCGAGACCTCGTGCGCGAGGCGATGCATGTCGTAGATCTGCGTGGCCAGCAGCAGCTTGCCGATGTTGGCGAACACCGGCTCGGGCATGAAGTTGCCGGCGTGCGGGTCGGGCGTCCCGTAGACGCTGGCTGCCACGCCGCAGGCGTAGAAGCCCTCGGTGATCTTGATCAGCTCGACCATCGGTTCGCGCAGGGTCGACTTCTCGCCCGGGTCGAAGCCGTTGGCCTCGCACATCAGCGCGCCGGCGCCGATCAGCAGGTCGCCGAAGCCGGCGCGCGCGGCGATGCAGCTGTGGCGGTGGTGGGTGGCGTAGCTGTAGGTCAGCACCTGGCTGTGCTCCCACTCGCCGGCGTAGAACACGCGCTCCCAGGGCACGAAGACGCGGTCGAAGATCAGCACCGCCGTGGCCTGACCGTACCTGCGGGAGAACAGGGCGCTGCCGTGCTCGAGCTTCTCGCCGGGGCGGCCGGCGGGCCGCGAGACGATGGTGAGGCCCGCCACGTCGATGGGCACGGCGCAGCACACCGCGAAGTCGGCATCGGCCTCGCCCATCTGGCGGCTGGGCATGACCAGGATCTCGTGCATGTAGGGCGCGCCGGTCACGATGGCCTTGCTGCCGCTGATGACGATGCCCTTGGCGCTGCGCTCGACCACGTGCACATAGGTGTCGGGGTTGGCCTGCTGGTGCGGCTTCTTGCTGCGGTCGCCCTTGGCGTCGGTCATCGCGATGCCGAGCGACAGGTCCTCGTCCTGCACCTGCGCCAGGAAGCCAGCGAAGCGGGCGCGGTGTTCGGTGCTGCCCTTGGCGTCGTCGATGCGTGCCGTCACCTGGGCCAGCGCATTGAGCGCATCGTGCGCCAGGTAGCGCTGGGCGCAGCCGGTCTCCTGGCACAGCAGGCGCACGGCCTCCAGCTTGTTGAGCAGGTCACCGGCCGACTCGTCGACGTGCAGCATGCGGTTGACCTGCCGGCCGCGGCTGGCCTGGGTGGCCAGCGCCACCGGGGCGAACTGCGCGTCGCGCGCGAAGTCGTAGGTGTAGGCCAGGGCATTGACGCCGGGTGCGAGCGCCGGTTCATCGGCCACCGACTCGACCCGACGGCCATCGACGTAGACGACCGGCTTGCATCGGCGCAGCGACTCGCGGTAGTCGTCGCCGGACATCAGGCGGGCCGGCGCGGCGCTGACGGTGGGGTCGTGAGGGGCGTTCATCGGCGTCCGTCCGTGGGCTGGGATGCGGACATTGGAGCAGTTGCCGGCCCCCGGCCCAAGGCTACATTTCCCTGATGCCGAGCCATCCCGACCCCACGCGTGCCGCCGCCGATGCGATGTCGCCGACCGGCAGCACCCTGGTGCTGGTCGACTACCAGCACCGCCTGATGCCGATGATCCACGGCGGCGCGCAAGCCGTGGCGCGGGCCCTGCGCCTGGCCGACGCGGCGCGCGAGCTGGGCATCCGCGTGCTCGGCACCGAGCAGAACCCCGCCGGCCTCGGCCCCAACGACGAGGCGGTGCGTCAGCGCTGCGCAAGCACGCTCGCGAAAATGCACTTCGACGCCTGCGAGGACGGGCTGCTCGACCTGCTGGGCAGTGATCCTGCCGAAGTAGTGATCGCCGGCTGCGAGGCCCACGTGTGCCTGCTGCAGACGGCCCTGGGCCTGCTGCGCGCCGGACGGCGCGTGTGGGTCGTCGCCGACGCCTGCGGATCGCGGTCGGCCCAGGACCATGCCCTCGCGATGCAGCGGCTGCAGCAGGCCGGCGCCACCCTGGTCTCGACCGAGATGGTGGTCTTCGAATGGCTGCGCAGCTGCACCCATCCCCGGTTCAAGCCGGTGCTCGCCCTGGTCAAGACGCGCATCGAATGACGAAGAACGACACGGAGACAGCCGCCATGGATTACGCGAGCTTCTACAAGCGCTCGATCGAGCAGCCCGAGGCCTTCTGGACCGAGCAGGCGCAGCTGATCGACTGGCACACGCCCTTCACCACGGTCTGCGACGACAGCAGGCCGCCGTTCGCGAACTGGTTCGTCGGCGGCAGCACCAACCTCTGCCGCAACGCGGTCGACCGCCACGCCGCCACCCATCCCGATCGCAACGCGCTGATCTGGGTCTCCACGGAAGTGGACCAGGAGATCGTCTACAGCTTCCGCGAGCTGCAGGCCGAGGTGCAGCGCATGGCCGCCATCCTGCTGGAGCAGGGCGTCCAGCCCGGCGACCGCGTGCTGCTCTACATGCCGATGATTCCCGAGGCCGCGTTCGCGATGCTGGCCTGCGCGCGCATCGGTGCCGTGCACTCCGTGGTGTTCGGCGGCTTCGCCAGCGTCAGCCTCGCCAGCCGCATCGAGGACGCCGAGCCGGTGATGATCGTCAGCGCCGATGCCGGCAGCCGCGCCGGCAAGGTCGTGCCCTACAAGCCGCTGCTCGACGAGGCGCTGAAGCTGTCGAAGCACAAGGTGCCCCGGGTGCTGATGGTCGACCGCGGCCTCAGCGCGATGGAGCGCGTGGCCGGCCGCGACCTGGACTACGCGCCGCTGCGCCAGAAGCACATCGACGCCCAGGTGCCGGTGACCTGGCTGGACTCCACCGCCATCAGCTACACCATCTACACCAGCGGCACCACCGGCCGGCCCAAGGGCGTGCAGCGCGACACCGGCGGCTACGCCGTCGCGCTGGCCGCCAGCATGAAGCACATCTTCCTGGGCAACGCCGGCGAGACCTACTTCAGCACCAGCGACATCGGCTGGGTCGTCGGCCACAGCTACATCGTCTACGGCCCGCTGATCGCCGGCATGGCGACCATCATGTACGAAGGCCTGCCGATCCGCCCCGACGCCGCCATCTGGTGGAGCCTGGTCGAGAAGTACAAGGTCGTCTCGATGTTCAGCGCGCCGACCGCGGTGCGCGTGCTGAAGAAGCAGGACCCGGCGGCGCTGGCCCGGCACGACCTGAGCTCGCTGCGCGCGCTCTTCCTGGCCGGCGAGCCGCTGGACGAGCCCACCGCGCAATGGATCGCCGGCGCCCTGGGGCGCCCGATCATCGACAACTACTGGCAGACCGAGAGCGGCTGGCCCATCCTGACCATCGCCAACGGCGTCGAGAAGAAGCCCAGCAAGTTCGGCAGCCCCGGCGTGCCGATGTACGGCTACAAGGTCAAGCTGGTGCACGAGAGCACCGGCGAGGAACTGACCGCCGCGGGCCAGAAGGGCGTGGTCGTCGTCGAGGGCCCGACGCCGCCCGGCTTCATGCAGACGGTGTGGCGCGACGACCGGCGCTTCGTCGACACCTACTGGAAGAGCGTGCCGGGCAAGACCGTGTACTCGACCTTCGACTGGGGCATCCGCGACGAGGAGGGCTACTACTTCATCCTGGGCCGCACCGACGACGTGATCAACGTCGCCGGCCACCGCCTGGGCACGCGCGAGATCGAGGAAAGCATCTCCAGCCATCCCAACGTGGCCGAGGTCGCGGTGGTGGGCGTGGCCGATGCGCTCAAGGGCCAGGTCGCGATGGCCTTCGCGATCGCCAAGGACGCGAGCGCGCTCGGCGACCCGGCGGCCCGCCTCAAGCTGGAGGGCGAGGTGATGAAGCTCGTCGACAGCCAGCTCGGCGCCGTGGCCCGACCGTCGCGCGTGCACTTCGTGACCGCGCTGCCCAAGACCCGCTCCGGCAAGCTGCTGCGCCGCGCGATCCAGGCCGTGGCCGAGGGCCGCGATCCGGGCGACCTGACGACCATCGAGGATCCGTCGGCGCTGGAGCAGGTGAGGGGGGCGCTGAAGGGGCAGGGCTGAGGGCGGCTTTCGACCCGAAGCGGTAGTAGCGCCCGGCACAGTGAGTCACCTGGAAGCAGCCACTTGAATTGGGCTCATGCCCGTTGGGCCGCTGACGAGCCGCGGCCTGACGACGACGCCGAAACCGTCGCTCCTGCCTCGTGCCCACTTTGAGCGCAACGGCGCGCAGCACGGCGAGCTGGAGATTCTCGAGGCGGCCTGGACTCAATTCATCGAAAGTCGGCCGGCGTAGGCCCTCTGCCGGAGCTGTCCATCGAATGGATTGGCCCACATGAAGGCCGAAGTCATGCGTTCGTCGGACATCTCGCGCCGGCTGTTCGATGCGTACGGCACTGGCCACATGACGCTTTCGGGCTTCGCCAAGCGGCAAGGTCGCAGCCCAGTCGAAGCCGTTCTCGGTTGGCCTACCGAGGGCCCGCCTCTTTTCGTCGGCACTGGCATCGAAGCAGAACGCGTCGCGGCGCTGGCGCGCCTTGCCCGGCCCGACTCGGTTTTCGTCATCGACGCGCTGACCCTCGCCGAATTCACCAACTTGGGCGTGCAACAAGCGCTCGAGCACCTGCCCAAGCTGCTCGTGTCACCGGTGACGAAGGCCAAGGTGGAAGAGCTGCTTCGAGAGGCAGAGGTTGACCGTAGCGTCGCGACTAGCACCGAGGTGAACGGGGAGCTTGCTCTTATTGAGCACGATGCTCGCTACCACGAGCGGCGGGTCGCGTTCTTCAAATCGGTGCTCGTGGTCATCGAGAAGTACTGTGAAATTCGGCCAGCGTACGGCGAGCTGGAAGCCGAGGGGGAGGTAGCCCGGCTGGCGGACGTCCTGCAGGACGAAGAATTGGAAGTGCTGCTGCTCGCAAAAGCAGCGGGCGCCGTCGTCATGACCCTTGACGGCCGGTTTCGTTTCATCCTGGAAATTGTTGCCAAAGT
>Ga0268299_1000893_pt1 | contig 71464 bp, 60 predicted proteins | sample NOBtaG_FD_193484 | JGI IMG/M metagenome (GOLD analysis project Ga0268299, IMG submission 193484) | Activated sludge microbial communities from bioreactor in Nijmegen, Gelderland, Netherland - NOB reactor | ecosystem: Engineered > Bioreactor > Aerobic > Activated sludge | place: Netherlands... | reverse complement strand
GTCACCACGACGACGCCGTCCGGCTTCAGGACGCGGTAGATCTCCTTGAGCGACTCGTAGTCGAACGCGACGTGCTCCAGCACGCCGGAGCCGATCACCATGTCGAACGAGTTAGACGGATACGGCAGCGCGATCGTGTCGCTCAGCTGGCGGTACGTCGTCCGGGCGTAGTCGTGGAACGCGGCGAAGCGGTCCGGCGGGTCGAAGTCGCAGCTGTGCAGGTCGAGCTGGTCGCCGAACGTCGCCCGGAGGATACAGCTGTCCGGGGCGTGCTTGCAGCCCCAGTCGAGGACGCTGCCGCGCTCGGGCAGGTAGGGCCGATACCACTCGAACGTGCGGATCTGGTTCGCGATGCAGCGCGGCTGGCTGTGCTCGACAAGGTAGTAATGGCCGGGGTCGCGGTCGAGCTGGGCGCGGTAGAGGTCGCGCAGGACGCCGGCCGGGTCGGCGTCCGGGGTCGTCTCGGCCAGGGGCGGCTGCGTCCGTGCGATCATGGTCCCTCCGCGTCAATGCGGCGGGATTGTCGCGCGAACGTCGGAGCCGTGTCAAGGCCGGCTCAGAGCACCCGCCGCCCGACTGGCCGTTCCAGCCTGTCGCGCAGCTCCGGCATCAGGCCGTACGCCAGGGCGAGGTACTGCGCCGGGTGGAGCGTCCGCTTGTTCGACCCGTCCTCCATCTGGATGCGGCAAGTGCCGCACTCCGTCGAGCCGAAAACGACACGCGGCCGGCCCAGTTCGGCGAGCATCGCCGCCCCGGCGGCCATCGACGTGTCGAATGCGTCGGCCCGCAGGCCGTAGGTGCCCGCCATGCCGGAGCAGCCGACGTCGATCGTATGGACGCGCAGCTCCGGCACCAGGCGGAGCAGGTCGGGGCCGACGACCGGGCCGCCGAGCGCCTTCATGTGGCACGGCACATGGTGGCCCAGCGCCAGCGGCAGCGGCCGGAAGTCGGTCCGCAGCCGGCCCTGCTGGTGCAGGCTCCAGAGGTACGCCGTGAACTCGACCGTCGCCTGGGCGATCAGGTCGGCGTCCGGGCCAGGGAGCAGCACCCGGGCGTCGTCGCGGAACAGCACCGCGGCGGTCGGCTCGGAGCACAGGATCGGGTAGCCCTCCCGGGCGAGGTCGGCCAGCTCGCGGAAGTTCGCCTGGAGGATGTCGCGGGCCGTGTCGAGGTCGCCGACGGCGAGCGGGGCCATGCCGCAGCCGTGCTGCCGCGGCGGGACGTACACCTCGACGCCGTTGTGGTGCAGCACGGCGACGACCGCCTCGCCGATCGACGGGTCGTTGTACGTCGCGAACAGGTCGACGAAGTACGCCACCCGCGGCCGGCCGGACGCCGCCGGCTTGCGCGTCCAGCCGCGGCGCTGCGCCCGCCGGAGGAAGTTCGTCGCCGCGAAGGCCGGCAGCCGGCGGCGGCTCGACAGGCCGAAGAACTTCTCCAGGTACCACCGGAACGGCCGGGAGCCGAGGGCGGCGTTGACGAACGGGGCGAGCAGGCTCCCCAGCCAGGCGTAGCTCTCCGTCCGGGCCAGGACGGCGTCGGCCCGGTCGAGGCCGTGCCGCTCCGCGTTCGCCGCCTTCGCCGCGAGCATGAGCCGCGGGATATCGACCTGGGCCGGGCACTCGCGGGCGCACATCCGGCAGTTGACGCACAGGTCGGCGATCGCCCGGGCCTCGTCGCTGGCCAGGGCATGCGGGTCGGCGTCGCCGCGGAGCAGGTGCCGGAGCAGGTTTGCCTTCGCCCGCGGCGTCGCCTCCTCGGTCGGCAGGACGCGGAAGATCGGGCACATGCGCTCCGCCGGGCTCGTGCTGCGGCACTCGCCGCAGCCGTTGCAGCGTTGCGCTTCCTCCTGCAAAACAGACAAGGGGACGAGGAGTTGGGTGGGTGCCTCCGGGGGGTCGCCGGCCCCGGGCGTTGCCACGCCCGGGCTTGGGAGGGGGTCGGGGGCCTCCTTGTCTCCTTGTCTCCTTGTCTCCTTGTCTCCTTGCCCTCGCAGGGGCCAGAACGGGACGCCGCTCGACTTGCCGACGATCTTGCCCGGGTTGAAGATGCCGGCCGGGTCGAAGATCGCCTTGACGTGGCGGAACACCTCGACGAGCGGGCCGTACTGCGCCTCGACCCACGGCGTGCGGGCCAGGCCGGTGCCGTGCTGGGTGCTGACCGTGCCGCCCAGGTCGAGGACGAGGCGGTAGACGTCGTCGGCCAGGCTCCAGGCGCGCGACGCATCGGCGCGGCGGTTCAGGTCGAGGAACGGCCGCATGTGGACCTGGCCGGTCGCGGCGTGGAGGAGGAACGTCGCCGTCACCTCGTGCTTGCGGAGGAGGGCCTGCACCTTGACGAGGTACTCGCCCAGGGCCGGCGTCGGGACGGCGACGTCCTCGACGAACGTTGCCGGCGGGGCGGCCCCGCGCTGGGCGTAGAGCTGCTCGACGGCGTGGTCGCGGAGCTGCCACATCGCGGCGATGTCGTCCTCGTTCAGGGCGAGGCGCGACCAGAGGGCGAGCCGGTCGCGACGCAGCGCGTCGGCGAGCAGGCCGGCCGCGGCGCGGGCCTCGGCCGGGGCGTGCCCCTCGAACTCGACCAGGAGCAGCGCCTCGACGCCGACCGGGACGAGGCTCGCCGTCTGGGCCGGGCCGCCGCGCAGCAGCTGGAGCAGGCGGCGGTCGAGCAGGTCGCACGCCACCGGACCGGCCGCCGTCGCCCGGCCGGCCGCCCGGACCGCCGTCTCGACGTTGGCGCAGCCGAGCAGGACGACCGCCCGGCCGCCCGGCAGCGGCACCGTCCGGAACGTCGCCTCCGTCGTCACGGCGAGGGTCCCCTCCGTGCCGACGAGGAGGCGGGCCAGGTCGAGTTCGCCGCGGTGGAGGACGTCGTGGAGCAGGTAGCCGCACCGGTTCCAGACCGTCCGCGGCCGATGCTGGCGGATCGCGTCCGCGTGCTCGTCGAGCAGGGCGAACAGGGCGGCGACGATATCGTCGAGCCGGTCGCGCGCCCCGCCCGGGACGGCGGCCGGCCAGCGGGGGTGCCGGGCCGCCTCGGCCACGTCGCCGGTGTCGAGGACGACGCGCAGCCGCTCGACGTGGTCGCGCGTGTAGCCGAACCGCAGCGCCCGGCCGCCGGAGGCGTTCGTGGCGACCATGCCGCCGAGGGTGCATTCGGCGTGGCCCGGCTCCGGGCCGAGGCGTCGGCCGACCTTCGCCAGCTCGGCGCGCAGCGCCCGCAGGACGACGCCCGGCTGGACGGTGACCGTGTCGGAGCCGACCGCGACGATCCGCCGGAGGTGGCGGCTCAGGTCGAGGACGAGGCCCGGCCCGAGCGACTCGCCGGCGACGCCGGTGCCGGCCCCGCGGGCGACGAGCGGCACCTGGTGCTCGCGCGCGTAGCGGACCACGGCCCGGACGTCGTCCTCGTCGGCCGGCTGGACGACGCCGAGAGGCGTGATCTGGAACGGGGACGCGTCGGTGCTGAACAGGGCCCGGGTCAGGTCGTCGAAGAGCAGGCCGCCGCGGACGACGCCCTTGAGGTCGTCGTGGATGCGCTCGCGCTCGGCCGGGTCGGTGAAGGTCATACCTCACCGGGTGGGGGCGTGGATCAGGGCGAGGAACTCGGCCCGCGTCGCCTGGTTGTCGCGGAACGCGCCGCGCGTCGCGCTCGTCGTGCAGAGGCTGTCCGGCTTGCGGACGCCGCGCATCGTCATGCAGGTGTGCGTCGCCTCGAGGACGACGCCGACGCCGCGGGCGTTCAGCTCGTCCATCATCAGGTCGGCGAGGTCTTCCGTCATCCGCTCCTGGACCTGCGGCCGGCGGGCGAGCGCCTCGACGACGCGGGCGAGCTTGCTCAGGCCGACGACCCGGCCGTTGGCCAGGTAGGCGACGTGGGCCCGGCCAAAGAACGGGAGCAGGTGATGTTCACATAACGATTCGAAGCGGATGTCGCGGACGACGACCATCTCGTCGTACTTGACGTCGAACGTCTTGCGGAGCAGTTCGCGCGGGTCGGCGTGCAGGCCGGAGAGGATCTCGGCGTACATGCGGGCGACGCGGGCCGGCGTCTCGCGCAGGCCGTCCCGGTCGGGGTCCTCGCCGACGGCGAGCAGGATCTCGCGGACGGCCGCCTCGATGCGCGCGTGATCGACGCCGTCGGTGGCCCGCGGCTCCCGGGCGTCGCCCTTCCGCGGCTGCCGGTTCTCGGCCATGACGTCCTCGTTCGACCGGGTGGGAACCCCTTCGTTATAGACCGCCGCGCCGGGGCCGTCAATCGCGGCCCGGGCTCAAGTCGCAGGGCCGACTTTGCCGATTATCCCGATCGGGGAGACTCTCGCATGGCCCGCTGGTTGGCGATCGTCCTGCTGAGCGGCTGTGCCGGCCTGGACCGGGCCCGGCTCGACGAGGCGCTGCGCCGCGAGCCGCAGGACGACCCGGTCGTCCGCGAGCGCTACGTCCTCCACCCGCCCGACGTCGTCGCCGTCGCGGCGACCGGGGCGGAGCCGTGGGACGTCGTCCGCCCGGTCGGCGTCGATGGCCGAATCGACCTGCCCCGGGCCGGCACCGTCCGCGTCCAGGGCAAGACGCTCGCCGACGCCCGCCGCGCCATCGCCGCGGCGTGCGGCGTCGCGGCCGGCCAGGTCAAAGTCGAGGTGAAGGAGTTCCACAGCCAGCACGTCTTCGTCCATGGCCGGGTCGCCGGGGCCGACCGTGCCGTGCCCTACCGCGGCCCGGAGACCGTCCTCGACGTGCTGCGGCGCGCCGGCGGCCTCGACGACGGGGCCGTCGCGGTGGTGCGCCTCGTCCGCGGCCACGTCGCCGAGGGGCGGTCGCCGGAGGTGTTCGACATCGACCTGCGGGCGATCCTCCTCCGCAGCGACACGGCGAGCAACGTCCGCGTCGAGCCGTTCGACCAGATCTACATCGACCCGGACCGCCGGTCCGAGTTCGTCGCCAACCTGCCGCCGGCGTTCCGGCCGTCGTGCGCGTACCTGTTCGGCCTCCGCCGGGCGAAGTAGCCGCGTCTGGCGGACGGCGACCCGGGCGGTTATCATGCTCGTTCGAGCATGAGGTCCCCCATGGCCGAAGACACCACCGCCCTGACCCGGTCGCTGCCCGCCGACGGGGATCCCGCGCCGCCCGGCCCGATGGTGCCGCCGACGTCCCCGGCCGGGTACGAGATCCTCCGCGAGCTGGGCCGGGGCGGCATGGGCGTCGTCTACCTCGCCCGTCAGACCGCCCTCGGCCGGCTCGTCGCCCTGAAGATGATCCTCGCCGGCGGGCACGCCAGCCCGACGGCCCGGGGGCGGTTCGTCCAGGAGGGCCGGGCGGTCGCCGCCCTGGAACACCCGAACGTCGTCCGGGTGTACGAGGCCGGCGAGCACGACGGGCTGCCCTACCTGGCCATGGAACTGTGCGAGGGCGGCTCGCTGGCCGACCGGATCCGCGACCGGCCGCTGCCGCCGGGCGACGCGGCCCGGCTCGTCGAGCGGGTCGCCCGCGGCGTCGCCGCGGCCCACGCGGCCGGGCTCGTCCACCGCGACCTCAAGCCGGACAACGTCCTCCTCGCCCGGGCTTCGACCACGGAGGGAAGCGAACAGCCGAAGGTGACCGACTTCGGCCTGGCCAAGCAGGTCGAGTGCGCCGGGCCGACCGTCTCGGGCTCCGTCCTCGGCACGCCGTCGTACATGGCCCCCGAGCAGGCCGAGGGGAAGGCCGTCGGCCCGGCGTGCGACGTGTACGCGCTGGGGGCGATCCTGTACGAGTGCCTGACCGGCCGACCGCCGTTCCGCGCCGCGACGGTGCTCGAGACGCTGCACCAGGTGCGGAGCCAGGAGCCGGCCCCGGCGCGCCAGGTGAACCCGGCCGTGCCGCGCGACCTGGAGACGATCGCAGCCCGGTGCCTGCGCAAGGAGCCGGGCCGGCGCTACGCCAGCGCCGCCGCCCTGGCCGACGACCTGGCCGCCTTCCTGGCTGGCCGGCCGATCCAGGCCCGGCCGGTCGGGGCCGTCGAGCGCGCCGTGCTCTGGACACGGCGCAACCGGACCGTCGCCTCGTTGATCGCGGCGGTCGCCCTGGCTCTCGTCGTCGGCACGGCCGTATCGGTTTACTTCGCCGTCCGGGCCGAGGCGAACGCCGACGCGGCGATGCAACGCCTGTACGCCGCCGACATGAACCTCGCCGGCCACGCCTGGGACGCCGGCCACGTCGCCCGCGTCCTCGACCTGCTCCAGCGCCACGACGCCGCGCCGGGCGCGAGGGACCGGCGCGGCTTCGAGTGGCACTACCTCTGGCGGTGCTGCCACGCGGAGTGGCGCACCCTCGGCGGCCAGGGGCGTTGGATCCGCACCCTCGCCTTCTCGCCGGACGGGACGCGCCTCGCCACCGGCGGCTACGACGCGAAGGTCCGCGTCTGGGACGTCGCGTCCGGCGACCTCCTCCACACGCTCGACCGCCATACGGAATACGTCCACCGGGTCGCCTTTTCGCCGGACGGCTCCTGGCTCGCCTCCGCCGGCGACGACCGGACCGTCCGCGTCTGGGATGCGAAGACCGGGCGTGAGGTCCGCGCTTTCGCCGAGCACCCGAACGCGGTGTGGGCGGTCGCCTTCTCACCGGACGGCCGGGAACTCGCCGCGGCGGACCGGGAAGGCAACATCTGTGTCTGGGCCGTCGATGGCTGGCACGGGGTGGGCGATTACCCGAGCGCGATTGGCTGGACAGACAGCCTGACCTACGCCCCGGACGGCCGGCTCGCCGTCGCCACCTACCAGGGGTCCGTCTTGGTCTGGGACGTTTACAAGACGACCGTGACCTGCTGGCCGGTCGACCCAAACGAGTACGGCATCCGCTCGGTCGCCTTCTCGCCGGACGGCGCACAGCTCGCGTGCGGCTGCGGGTGGGAGCGGCTCATCCTGTGGGATTGCGCCGCGGGGACGGCCCGCAACCTCCGCCACGCCGGCCGCCCGGGCGACGTCAACTCCCTCTGGGGCGTCGCCTTCTCCCCCGACGGCCAGACGCTCGCCTCGGCGTGCTGGGACGGGACGGTCAAGCTCTGGGACGTGGCGACCGGAACCGAGCGGGCGACGCTGCGCGGCCACACCGACGCGGTCAAGGCGGTCGCGTTCTGTCCGACGGACGGCACCCTCCTGGCGACGGCGAGCAAGGACGGGACGCTCAAGCTCTGGCGGCTGCCGGTCGTCCAGGGGACGGTCGAACTCGACGCGGCCGACGCGCCGCCCTTGCCGAAGCCGACCGAGGCCGCTTCGCCCGACGGCCGGTGGACGGCAACGATCGACGACGGAGCGGTCGTCGTCCGCGGCAACGACGGCCGCCCGGCCCGGACGTACCGGGCCCCTGACACGACCTTCGCGGCGGTCGCCTTCTCGCGGGACGGGACCGAACTGGCCGCCGCCGGGGGGACGGACGACCGAGACCGCACCTTCGGCACGGTCCGGTTCTGGGACCTGGGCACCGGGGCGGAGGGGCGGCCGCTTCGCGAGCTGTTCGGCGCGGTCACCGCCGTCGCCTACTCGCCGGACGGGAAGACCCTGACGACGGGGGACAAGACCGGCGCGGTCAAGCTGTGGAACCTGGCCACCCGGCACGAGACTCTCACCCTCCTGTCGGCCGGCGACGCCGTCGGCGGGTTGGCGTTCGTGGACGGCGGGGGCCGCCTCGTCGCGCGGCTGGGCGGCGACCCCGGGCCGCACTCCTACCGGGCGTGGACCGCTACCCCGCCCGGCCGATAATCTGCTTGCTCCCCTATTCGGCCGGCCCGATAATCAAACCACGTCGCTCCCGTCGGACGACCCCGGCCGGCGTCCTTCCCCCCATCCCGCCGGCCGGGAGACCCGCGATGTCGTTCCGGATTGGGCAAACTTTTTCGCCCGCCGCAACGTCCAACCCTGCGAATCGCCCGCAGGCCGACTGTCGATCCGCCAGACTGTCCCCTGGGAGGCTTCTCGGATGTCCCTCACCTGCGGTCGCGGCTTCGCCGCCTTCCTGGTCCTGATCGCCGCCTCGCACCTCCTCCCCGGACAGCCACCGCAGCCCCAGCCGCCCGACCCGGCCGAGATGCTCCTCGCCGCCGGCAAGCGGGCCTACAACGACAAGAACTTCCCGTTCGCGGCCGACCGGTTCCGCGAGTTCCTCCAGAAGTTCGGCGGCGACCCGCGCGCCCAGGCGGCCCGGTACGGCCTCGGGCTGTGCCTGGTTGACGGACCGCAGCGCGACTACCCCAAGGCGGTCGAGGCCCTGACGCCGCCGGCTGGCGACGGCAACTTCGCCGACCGGCCGTCCGCGTGCTACTACCTCGGCCTCGCCCACCGCGGCGACGGCGTCAAGCAGCTCGCCGTCGCGGCCGGCAAGACGCCCGAGGCCGGCCCGGCGAAGGACCGCGCCCGGCAGCGCTTCGAGGAGGCGGCCCGCTGGTTCGGCGAAGGCGCGAACGCCTGGGCCAAACTCGTCAAGGACGAGCCGAAGGACGACAAGCTGTCCGCGGAGCATGAATGGGTCGCCCGCTGCAAGTGCGACCAGGCCGAGGCCCTGCTCCGGCTGAACAAGCACAAGGAGGCCCAGGACGCCGTCGCGGCCTTCGTCGCCGGCAAGGCCCCGCTGGCGAAGAGCAAGTCGCGCGGCCCGGGGCTCTACTACCACGGCCTGGCGAGCTTCCTGCTCAAGGACAACCTCACCGCCGGCAAGTCGCTGACCCAGCTCGCGCCGTTTGCCGACCCGGTCTTCGGGTCGCATGCGCAGTACCTCCTCGCGCGCATCCACCACCTCGAACAGGAGCGGCCCGAGGCGGCCGCCGCCTACGAGGGGTCGATCAACGGGTACGCCGCGGCGAAGAAGGCGGCCCAGGAGGCGCTGAAGAACCCGGGCCAGTTCCAGAACAATCCCGACGAGAAGGCCCGCCTGGAGGCGGTCGTCCGCGAGGTGCCCGAGCACGTCGGCCGGGCGCAGTTCTTCCTCGGCGTCCTCCAGTACGAGGACGGCCGGTTCGGTGACGCCCAGGGCCGGTTCGCCGAGTTCGCGAAGACGTTCCCGGCGTCGCCGCTCGTCGGCGACGCGCTCTTGCGGCAGGGCTTCTGCCTGGTCCAGCTGAAGAACGTGCCCGAGGCGACGCGCGTCCTCAACGACGTGGCGGCGAAGAACGCCAACCTCCAGGACCAGGCGTGGTACTGGCTCGGCAAGGCCCAGGCCCAGCCGGGCGACCCGGCCGCGCTCAAGGCCGGCGTCGAGACGCTCCGCAAGGCGGCCGACCGGGCCCAGCAACTCGCCGGCGGCAACCCGCCCGACCCGGACGCGAAGACGCGCCGCGCCGAGATCCTTGCCGACCTCGCCGACACGCTCCAGGCGGCGAAGCAGTTCAAGGAGGCCGGCGACGTCTACCGGCAACTCGTCGCCGAGAACCTCCTGCCGACGCGGCGCGAGGAATTCACCCTGTCGCTGGCGACGGCCCTCCACCTGGCCGGCGACACGGCCGGCTCCGACGCCGTGTGTCAGCAGTTCCAGGGCCAGTTCCCGCAGAGCGTTTTCCTGCCGGCCGTCGCCTTCCGCCAGGCGGAGAACGCCTACTTCACGCTCCTGAACCTGGAGAAGTCTCCCCCGACGCCGGAGCGACAGACGAAGGTCGCCGCCCAGCTCGACGAGACGATCAAGCGCTACGCCGCCGTCGTGCAGAAGTACCCGGAGTTCGCCCAGGTCAGCCTCGCCCGCTACGGCCTCGGGGCGTGCCTGTACAAGAAGGGCGACCTCGACAAGGCCCGCGAGGCGCTCGCCGCCATCCCGGCCGGCGACCGCGCCGGCGAGCTGGCCCTCGTCGGCTACCAGCTGGCCGACATCCTCCTGCGCACCGCGCCGACGTCCGGTGACGACGCCCTGACAGCCGGCAAGATGGAGGAGATGCTCAAGGAGGCGAGCGACCTGCTCGACGCCTACGTCGGGGCGAACCCGACCGGGCCGCGCACGGCGGACGCCCTGCTCAAGCTCGGCCTCGCCCAGCAGCGCATCGCCGGTCTGCTCGCCATGCCCGAGGCGAAAAATGCCGCCATCGCCAAGGCCCGTGCGGCGTACGACGCCATCCTCCAGAAGCACGCCCAGAGCGAGGCGGTGCCGCAGGCCCGGCTGGAGAAGGCGAAGGTGAAGGCCCTCGCCGGCGACGTCGGCGGGGCGACGAACGACCTGCGCGCCTTCACGGCCGACCCGCTCCGGACGACGAAGGCCGCCCCGCTGGCGATGGTCAACCTGGCGATCCTGCTCCGCAAGCAGAACCAGGCCCAGCAGGCGGCCGACGTGCTCGCGGTCTACCGCCGCGACCACGAGGAGGGCCTGAAGAAGGACCCGGCCCGGGCCGGCCTGGTGCCGATGGTGCTGTACCACCAGGGCGTCAGCCTCCGCGAGGCGAACAAGCTCGCCGAGGCGCGGGCGGTCTTCGCGTCGCTGCTGCAGCAGTACCCGACCGCCGCCGAGGCCCCCGAGGCGGCCCTCCGCCTGGGTCAGTGCTCCAAAGACGAGGCCCAGAAGAAACTCGACGAGACCGGCCGGGCCCTCCAGGCGGCGAGCAACCCGCAGCAGCGCGAGCAGGCCCAGAAGAACTACGACGCCGCCGTCAAGGACATGCGCGACGCAATCGCCGGCCTCGAAGGCGCGGCCGGCAAGCTCGCCCAGGCCGCGCCGATGGACCCGACCCGCGCCCGGATGCACTACGAGGCGGCGTGGGGCCACCGCGCCCTCGGCGAGCGCGAAGTCGCGACGACGCGGACGCGGATGCAGCAGGAACTGCTGACGAAGCGCCGCGAGGAGGTCACCAGGAACCTGCCGCCCGGAGCGCCGATGCCGCCGATCCCGACGCCGGACGTGCCGCTCAAGAACGTCCCGATCCAGCCGGGCGAGCAGGGCGCGCGGGCGCAGTACCAGGCGACGATCGACGCCTTCCCAGACGTGGCGATCAACATCGACGCCCGCTTTGAACTCGCCGAGCTGCTGGGCGACCGCGGCGACCACGACGCGGCCGTCAAGCTGCTCAAGGACGCGCTGGACCGGGAGCCGAACGCCGAGACGACGGACCGGGTCAAGGTGCGCCTCGCCCAGGCGCTCATGCTCAAGGGCGACCTGCAAGGGGCCCTCGCCCAGGCGACGCCGATCGCGAAGAACCCCAAGAGCGTCGTCCACGCCCAGGGCCTGTACCGGGCCGGCGAGTGCCAGTTCCAGCTCGGCAAGCTCGACGAGGCGCAGAAGCTCCTCGTGCCGTTCCGCGACCAGGGGCCGCTGCAGAACGTCGCTGGCATCAGCGACCGGGCCCTGCTCCGGCTCGGCCAGCTCTACGCGCAGCAGAAGCAGTGGGAGCCGAGCCGCCAGGCGTTCGAGATCCTGACGCAGCGCTTCGGCGGCAGCCCGTGGGTCGCCGACGCCTTCTACGGCATCGGCTGGGCCCGCCAGAACACCGGCCAGTTCGACCCGGCCGTCGCCGCGTTCGGCGAGGTGGTCCGCCGCACGGGGAGCGAACTGGGAGCCCAGGCCCAGCTCAACGTCGGCCTGTGCCGGCTGAGCCAGAAGCGGTACGGCGACGCGGCGACGGCCCTGCTCCTCGTGCCGTACACCTACGACTATCCCGACGTGAGCGCCGTCGCCCTGCTGGAGGCGGCCCGGGCCCTGGCCGAGGACAAGAAGCCGGACCAGGCGATCCGGCTTCTCGAACGGTTGCTCAAGGACTACCCCGACGGCGAACCGGCCGCCGCGGCGCGGAAGCGGCTCGACGAGCTGAAGAAGGGCTGACCCAGGACAAGGAGACTCCGATGAACGTCTTTCGCACGCTCCGCGTCGGGTTCGCCCTCCTCGGCCTCGGCCTCGCCCTGCTGACCGTCACCCCGTCAGCCCGGGCCTACGTCGAGGTGCCGCACAGCCTCGGCCAGATCGTCAACCTCTCGACGCACGTCGTCCTGATGCAGGTCGAGTCGGTCGATCGCGACAAGAACCTCATCGTCTACCGCAAGGTGCGCGACCTCAAGGGCAAGCACCCGCAGGAGGTCATCAAGCACAACATCGGCAAGGCCGGCTTCCACGAGCGCGAGTGGAAGATCACCATGGCGTGGGCGGAGGTCGGCAAGCCGGCCGTCTTCTTCCACAACGGCGGGGCCAGCGAGACGTGCATCGGCAACTACTGGTACCAGTGCTACCCCGGCGGCGAGTGGTGGAACCACAGCCACGCCGAGCCGTACCTCCTCCGCAGCTTCGCCGGCCGGATCGACAAGCTCGCCGCCGCCGTCACCGAGATGATGGAAGGCCGCGAGGTCGTCGTGCCGTGCATGGTCGATGGCAACACGATGGACCTCCAGCTCCAGAGGGCCAAGATCCAGCGCTGCCGGGCGAGCCTGAAGCTGAACGATTACAACCCGAAGCGCGACTTCGTCGGCTGGGGCGGCGAGGACTTCCGCCGGCTCAACGGCCTGGCCGGCTTCACGCACATCTCCGGCCTGGCCCGCGTCGATCCGGACGCACAGTCGATCTCGTGCGCCGACCTCGACGCCGACGGCAAGCTCGACCTCGTCCTCGCCGGGGCGGGGCGCGTCGCCATCCTCCAGAACGGCGGCGAGGCGATGAGCGAGGTGAGCGTCCCCGGCGGAACCGGCGGCCGGGCCGCCGTCTGGGCCGACTACAACGGCGACGGCCTGCCGGACCTCCTCCTGGCGACCGGCCAGGGGCCGAAGCTCTACACGAACCAGGGCAAGGGGGCCCTGCGCGACGACAGCCACCTGCTGCCGCAACAGCCGGGCTGGAACCTGACCGCCGCGGCGTGGGTCGACCAGGACGGCGACGGCCGGCCGGACCTCCTGCTCGGCAACGGCTTCCACGGCCTGCGCCTGTACCGCAACGAGGGGCCGGCCAAGCCCGGGGCGACCGCCCTCGGAATGACCGGCTGGCAGATGATCTCCCCGTTCGATTTCCGCGGCGGCCAGGGCTTCAACATCCAGTACCCGCCCGAGCACGAGATTGATCTTCAGAAGACGTACAAGGGCCTGGGCGGCCAGGACGTCAAGTGGCAGGAGGTCAAGTTCGGCGACGGCGAGGTCCACGCCTTCGCCGGCGACCAGCCGGCGGTCGCCTACCTCTACCGCGAGATCGAGTCGGACCGGCTGCGCGACCTGCCGTGCTCGTTCGGCAGCGACGACACGCTGACCGTCTGGCTCAACGGCGTCAAGATCATCAGCGAGAACGTCGGCCGGGGGGCCGCCCCGGACCAGAACCTCGCGACGCTGAAACTGCGCCAGGGGAAGAACAAGTTGCTCCTCAAGATCTGCAACTCCGGCGGGCCGTGGGGCTTCTACTTCAAGACGAAGGCCGAGGTGCCGCCGCCGGTGACGTGGACCTTCGCCGACGTCTCCGACGCCGTCGGCCTCGCGGGCACCGGCAAGGGCGACACGCTCACCGTCTTCGACTTCGACGGCGACGGCCGGCAGGACGTCCTCTACGGCACCGGCACCGGCCTGCTCTACCGCAACACGCCGGAGGGTTTCCGCGTCGCCGAGGGGCACGGCATCGCCTACAAGCCGGGCCGGGTCGGCCCGGTGCCGTGCGACTTCGACGGCGACGGGGCGATCGACCTGCTCGTGCCGCAAGGGGCCGGGGTGCTGCTGTTCAAGAGCGACGGCAAGGGCAAGTTCACGGAGATGGCCGGCAAGGTCGGCCTCGGCGCAATCGGGGCGAACGTCGCCTCGGCGGCGTGGGGCGACGTGGACAACGACGGCCGGCTCGACCTCGTCCTCGGCTGCCTGGGCGGGCCGAACCGCTACTACCGCCAGAAGGAGGACGGCACGTTCGAGGACCGGACCGAGGCGATCGGCCTCGGCCAGCGCGTGTTCAACTCGCAGGCGGTCTGCCTCGCTGACCTCAACAACGACGGCATGCTCGACATGGTCTTCAACAACGAGGGCCAGGAGTCGGTCGTGCTCCTGGGCAACCCGGAGTTCGCCCAGGGGTCAAAGAAGACGCCGGTCGCGGTGACGGTCGGCGGCAAGGTCGGCGTCGTCGGCAGCACGGTCCGGCTGCTCGACGGCCAGGGGAAGCTGGTCGGCAGCGCCCACGTTTCCGGCGGCGACGGCCGAGGTGGCCAGGTGCCGCCGGTCGCCCGGTTCGCGGTGCCGCCGGGGGCGTACAAGGTCGAGGTCGTCGCGTCGAACGGCGCGAAGCGCGAGAAGGCGCTCCCCGTCGCGGCGACGCCGACGCGGAGCGTGGTGGAGTAGGCGCTACAGGCGAGCGGCGCGGCGTTAGCCCGCTCACCAGCCCGGAGCGCCAGCGACGGACGAAAGAACCGGCGGGCTGACGCCGCGCCGCTCGCCGGGGACCGTGGACGGATGGAGACCGATCGTGACCCGAACGACGACCGCCCTGCTCTTCCTGGTCGCGGTCGCCCCGGTGTGGGCGGCCGACCCGTGGACGACCTACCGCGGCAACCCGCAACGGACCGGCTGCGCCGACGGCAAGCCCGCCCCGGCGACGACACCGAAGGTGCTCTGGGTCCACAAGGGCCAGGAGCACTTCATCGCCGCGCCGGTCCCGGCCGGCGACGGCCTCGTCCTGGCCGGCATCGGCGGCTTCAACGTGCCGACGCTGTTCCGCTTCGCGACCGACCCCGGCGCGAGGCAGCGCGTCGCCTGGGCGCGGTCCGCCCCGCTGCTCAAGCTGCCGAGCGTAAGTTCCCCGGCGGTCGTCGACGGCCGGCTCATCTTCGGCGACGGCATGCACCAGACCGACGGCGCGATCCTGCACTGCCTACGCTCGGACAAGGGCGGCGTCCTGTGGCAGTACCCGATCCCCGGCTCGCTCGTCCATCTGGAGGGCTCACCGACGGTCGTCGACGGCAAGGTCTTCATCGGCGGCGGGGCGGCCGGGGTCGTCTGCCTCGACGCGACGAATCTGAGCCTCGATGGCAAGGAGATGTCACCGGGCGACATCCAGAAGGCCCTCGATGCGGAGTGGGCGAAGCTGCAAGCGCGGTACGAGAAGGACAAGAAAGAGAACCCGATGTTCGCCCTCCCGCCGACCGACGACCAGCTGCCGCGGGCGAGCCCGAAGCTCGCCTGGCAGGCCGGCAAGGAGAAGTGGCACGTCGATGCCCCGGTGGCCGTGGTCGGCGACAAGGTGCTGGCCGCGTCGGCGTTCCTGGACAAGGAGAAGGTCGGCGACCGGGCCCTGTTCGCCCTCGACGCGAAGACCGGCGAGGTGAAGTGGCGGACCGCCCTGACGCTCAACCCGTGGGGCGGGCCGTCGGTCGAAGGCGACACGGTCGTCGTCAGCGGGGCGAACATCGGCTACGACCTGAAGGCCCTCAAGGGGGCCAAGGGCGAGGTCGCCGCGTTCGACGTGGCGACTGGCAAGGAGAAGTGGCGCAAGGCCGTCACAGCCGGCGTCGTGTCGTGCGCCGCCCTGGCCGACGGGGCGGCGGTCGTCACGGCGACGGACGGCAAGGTGCGGGCGTTCAACCTCGCCGACGGCGAGCGGCGGTGGATCTACGAGGGCAAGACGCCGTTCTTCGCCCCGCCGGCCGTCGCCGGGGACGTCGTCTACGCCGGCGACCTCAACGGCGTCGTCCACGCGATCAGTGTCAAGGATGGCTCGGCCCTGTGGACGTTCGACCTCGGCAAAGACCCGGCGGTCAAGGCCCCGGGCATGGTCTACGGCGGCCCGGTCGTCCACGGCGGCCGGCTCTACGTCGCGACGTGCAACGTCGAGGGGCCGTTCGCCCGGCAGCCGACGGTGGTCGTCTGCCTCGGGCTGCCGTGATTACCATCTAGCCCCGGGCTTGCCCGGGGTCTTCGCATCGAAACCCCGCCGGCAAGCCGGCGGCTATATGAGGAACGAGGACCCCATGCGACGGATCGGACTGTTCGCCCTGTGCGGCCTGCTCGCGGCCGGGCTCACCCCGGGCCAGGAAGCGCCGAAGGGCATCGTCGTCGATAAGGCGGCGCGGGCGATCACCCTCGACTGCAAGGTCGCCCCGCGCAAGATCAACGACGAGAAGTTCAAGGAGATCTACCCGATCGAGGTCATCGCGTCGTGGCCGTACCCCAGGGGCCAGAAGGCCCACGAGACGGTGCTGACCTACGACGCCAAGCCGAGCGACATCCACCAGGCGATCGAGTCGCTCGGCCTGAAGGCCGGCAAGCCGGCCGTCGGCGAGGGGACGCCCCCCGCCGGGCCGGCCGTCGCCGTCTTCGTCGAGTTCGCGACCGAGGACGGCGGCGTGAAGAAGTTGCCGATCGAGAAGGTCCTCGTCGATATGAAGACCGGCAAGAACCTGCCGAAGCTCGAATGGCGCTTCACCGGTAGCGCGTTGAAGGCGGTCGATCCGAACAAGCCGGACGAGAAGGTCTACGGCGCGGACACGACCGGGACGCTGATCACCATCTTCCCGGTCAGCGACTCGACCGTGCTACAGACGAACCTGACCATGAAGGAAGAGAAGCTCGTCAAGCTCGACACGGACAAGAAGGTCCTGCCGAAGGAAGGCACGCCGGTCAAACTCATCCTCGAACTCGCCAAGTAACGGGGGCGTCGTCATGCGTTGGTTCACTCGCTGTCTCGCCCTGGCGGCCCTCCTCCCTGCCGGCTGCGGCCGGGGGCCCGTCGCGGTGTGCCCGTGCGACCCGGAGCCCGGCGGTTCCACGGCGGCGGTGCCGGAGGTGCTGACCGTCGAGCCCGACGCGATCCGATGCGACGCCCTGCCGGCCTGGCGGACGCCGGAGCGGATCGGCGAGCCGCCGGTCGAGCGGCCCCCGGCGGGCGGCTTCGAGGAGCAGACCGCCGAGTTCCGCTTCCCCGACGACGCCGGCGGCGTGCTGCTGCGGAAGTTCCTGCCGCCGCGCGTCTCGCTCGTCGCCGTCGCCGAGCGGGCGACCGCGCCGCGGCGCGGGTCCGGCCCGGTGAACGTCGAGGCCCCGACGGGGCTGCCGGCCCCGACGCTTGATGTCGTCCGCCTCGCGCCGCTGTCGCCGCGCGGCGTGGCGGCCCCGAAGCTGACGACCGCCGAGCCGGTCGCGGTCGAGGCGGCTCCGCCGGTGCCGCCGACGCCGGCCGAGTTCAAGGTCGGCCCGAAGCTCCGCGCCGAATCGCTCAACCCGAACCTCGCCCCGGAACTGCCGCGCCTGGCGAACTACGTCGCGGACCGCGCCCCGACCGACGACCCGACGCGCGACCAGTCCCTGTCGGCGGCGCTGGCCGCGCCGATCCCGGCCCGCGAGAAGACGGTGCCGTTCGCGCGGCAGGGCATCCCCGACCCGTTCGAGAACCGGCGGGCGGTGAAGTTCACCCCGACGTCGGAGGAGCCCGGTCAGCCGATGGCCGCGACGCCGCGCGTGCCGTGAGGGGCGCATGACCGAGACGGAGTGGCTGACCGGCATCGACCCGGCGGCGATGTTCGCCCACCTGGGCCGCCTTCGCCGCGGCCGGAAGCAGGGCCAGCGCCGGCCGCGCCTCCTCGCCGCGGCGTTCTGGCGCTGGCAGGCCGGCAACCTCCGCCCGGCGGATCGGTCCCCACTCCTCGACGCCGTCGCCCTCGCCGAGGAATGGGCCGAGACCGGCACCAAGCCGGCCATTCCCGGCCTGCTCCGGCGGTACTTCGTCCTCGTCGGCAATGCATGGAGCGCCGCCCGCGAGACGGTCGAGGCGGCGATCAACGCCGGCACGCCGAACTACCAGCTCGCCCAGGACTACAAGGCCCACCTCCTGCGCGAGCTGTGGGGCAACCCGTTCCGGCCCGTCGCCTTCGACCCGGCCTGGCTCGCCTACAACGACGGCACCGTCACCCGCCTGGCCCAGAGCGTCTCCGACGGCGCGTTCGAGACGCTGCCCATCCTCGGCGACGCCCTCGAAGAGGCCGGCTACCCCGACGCGGCCGTCCTGGCCCACTGCCGGGAATCGGGGCCGCACGTCCGCGGCTGCTGGGTCGTCGATGGCCTGCTCGGCAAGGGGTAGCCCTTTTGGAGTGCGGCGATTCATCGCCGCTTTTGTTTTTCGCCTTCGTTTTGGCTTTCCGTTTTGCCCTGACGTCGCGAAAAGAAAAACGAAGACCAAAGCGGCGATGAATCGCCGCACTCCAAAAAGGTGCCCTCGTCGCGGCCCGGCCCCCTCGGTAGAATATCCACTTACTTCTCTCCCCGGCCGTGCGGGAGGCGGGATGGGCGGCGTCGCGCAGCGGATCGGCTTTCTCGGGGCCGGCCAGATGGCCCAGGCCCTGGCGCGCGGCTGGCGCTCCGCCGGCCTCGTCGCCGCGGAAAACCTGACCGCCAGCGACCCGAACCCCGCCGCCCGGGCCGCGTTCACCGACGGCACCGGCGCGGCCTGCACGCCCGACAACCGCGTCGTCGTCGGGACGAGCGACGTGGTGGTCCTCGCCGTCAAGCCGCAGGCGATGGCCGACCTCCTCGACGAGGCCCGGCCGTTCGGCCGCCCCGACCAGCTCGTCGTCTCGGTCGCGGCCGGCGTGACGCTGGCGACCTTGCGGCGCGGCCTCGGCCCGAACGGTCGGCTCGTGCGCGTCATGGCGAACACGCCGTGCCTCGTCGGGGCCAGCGCGACGGCGTTCGCCCCCGGCGACGACGCCACGGCCGAGGACGCCGCCCTGGTCGAGCGGCTCTTCGGCGCGGTCGGCAAGGTGGTGCGGCTGCCGGAGCACCTACTCGACGCGGTGACCGGCCTGAGCGGCAGCGGCCCGGCGTTCGTCTACCTCGTCGTCGAGGCCCTCGCCGACGGCGGCGTCCGGATGGGCCTGCCGCGCGACGTGGCCCTGACCCTGGCGGCCCAGACCGTCCTCGGCGCGGCGAAGATGGTCCTCGATACGCAGGAACACCCCGGCGTGCTCAAGGATCGCGTCGCCAGCCCGGCCGGGACGACGATCGCCGGCCTGCACGCCCTGGAGCGGGCCGGCGTCCGCGGGGCCCTGATCGACGCAGTCCAGGCGGCCGCCCTGCGGGCGCAGGAACTCTCCCGGCCGACGTGAGTGGCGACAACCCCCGGAGCGTGCGGCAATGAGCACCGTTCCCGACGAGAAGATCCTCATCCTCGACTTCGGCGCGCAGTACGCCCAGCTCATCGCCCGGCGCGTCCGCGAGCAGAACGTCTTCTGCCAGATCGTCCGCCACGACCTGCCGGCGGCGCGCGTGAAAGAACTCGCCCCGCGCGGCCTGATCCTCTCCGGCGGGCCGTCGAGCGTCTACGAGCCGAACGCGCCGCACCCGGACCCGGCCGTGTTCCAGCTCGGCATCCCCGTCCTCGGCATCTGCTACGGCATGCAGCTCGCCTGCGAGGCGTTCGGCGGCCAGGTCAAGCCGGCCCCCGCCCGCGAATACGGCCGGGCCCTGTGCCAGATTCGCGACCCCGACGGCCTGTTCCAGGGCGTCCCGTCCGAGACGATCGTCTGGATGAGCCACGGCGACCAGGTCCACGCCGTGTCGGCCGACTTCGAGCCGCTCGCCGCGACGTCGACCTGCCCGCTGGCGGCGGTGCGGCACAAGAGCCGGCCGGTCTACGGCCTGCAGTTCCACCCGGAGGTGAACCACACGCCGTTCGGCGGCAAGATCCTGCACAACTTCCTCCGGGAGGTCTGCGGCTGTCGCGGCCTGTGGCGCACGGCGTCCTTCCTGGAGGAGACCGTCGCCGAGTTGCGCAAACGGATCGGCTCGTCGCGGGTCATCTGCGGCCTGTCGGGCGGCGTCGATTCGTCGGTGACCGCGGCCCTGCTCACCCGGGCGGTCGGCAAGCAGGTGTCGTGCATCTTCGTCGATAACGGCCTGCTCCGCCGCGGCGAGAAGGACGCGGTCAAGAAGACGTTCGGCGAGGCGTTCCAGACCGACCTGCACGTCGTCGATGCCGGGCCGCGCTTCCTGGCGGCCCTGGCCGGGATCACCGACCCGCAGGAGAAACGGAAGCGGATCGGCCACGTCTTCATCGACGTCTTCAAGGACGAGGCCCGCCACATCCCCGACGCGCGGTTCCTCGCCCAGGGGACGCTCTACCCGGACGTGATCGAGAGCGGCGGGGCGATCGATGGCCCGGCGGCGAACATCAAGACGCACCACAATGTCGGCGGCCTGCCGGCCGAGCTCGGCTTCGAGCTGATCGAGCCGCTCAAGGACCTGTTCAAGGACGAGGTCCGCCGCCTCGGCCTGGAGCTGGGCCTGCCGGAAGGGCTCGTCTACCGCCACCCGTTCCCGGGGCCGGGCCTCGCCGTGCGGTGCCTCGGCGAGGTGACGGCCGCCCGGCTCGACGTGCTCCGCAACGCCGACGCGGTGCTGCTGGAGGAGTTGAAGTCGTCCGGCTGGTACCGCAAGACGGCCCAGGCGTTCGCGGTGCTGCTGCCGGTGCAGTCGGTCGGCGTCATGGGCGACGGCCGGACGTACGAGAACGTCGTCGCCCTGCGGGCGGTCGATACCGAAGACTACATGACGGCCGACTGGTCGCACCTGCCCTACGACCTGCTCGCGAAGATCTCGACGCGGATTATCAACGAGGTGAACGGCGTCAACCGCGTCGTGTACGATATCAGCAGCAAGCCGCCGGCGACGATCGAGTGGGAATGAAGAGATGAACCACGAAATACACGAAATACACGAAAGAAGACAAAAGGCATTCTTTGCTTTCTTTCGTGTATTTCGTGTATTTCGTGGTTGATCCCTCTTCCGGGAGAGCCGCGATGCGTTTCTTCAAGTACCAGGGCATCGGCAACGACTACGTCTACGTCGATTGCGTCCGCCAGGCGATGCCGCGTGACCCGGCCGGGCTCGCCCGTAAGATCAGCGACCGGCACTTCGGCGTCGGCTCCGACGGCCTGATCCTCATCTGCCCGTCCGAGCGGGCCGACGCCCGCATGCGCATGTTCAACGCCGACGGTAGCGAGTCGGAGATGTGCGGCAACGGCGTCCGCTGCGTCGCGAAGTTCGTCCACGACCACGGCATCGCCCGCAAGCCGGTCCTGACCATCGAGACCGGCCGCGGCGTCCTGACGTTGGAGCTGTTCCTCGCCGGCGGCAAGGTCGACCGCGTCCGCGTCGATATGGGCGAGCCGATCCTGACGGCGGAAAAGATCCCGACGCGCCTGCCGGGCGACCCGCCGATCGACGCCTTCCTCGACGTGGACGGCGTGACGTACCAGGTGACGTGCGCGTCGATGGGCAACCCGCACTGCGTCACGTTCGTGGACGCGATCACCGACTACCACGTCCACGAGGTCGGGCCGAAGGTCGAGACGCACACCCTGTTCCCGCGCCGGACGAACGTCGAGTTCGTGCGGGTCATCTCGCCAGACGAGGTGGAGATGCGCGTCTGGGAGCGCGGCTCTGGCGAGACGCTCGCCTGCGGCACGGGGGCGTGCGCCGTCTGCGTCGCCGGCGTGTTGACCGGCCGGACGCGGCGGAAGGTGACCATACACCTGCGCGGCGGCGACCTCGACCTGGAATGGGACGAGGCATCCAACCACGTGTTCAAGACCGGCCCGGCGGTCGAGGTGTTCTCCGGCGAGTGGCCGGACTAACTCATATAGCCCCGGGCTTGCCTGGGGTTCCGGCTGCGAAGACCCCGGGCAAGCCCGGGGCTATATGGTGACGGCAAGGAGGCCGCGCATGAAGATCCGCGCCCGCTGGTTGATCCGGCCGCTGTCGCTGCTGCTGGCCCTGTTCGTCCGCTTCTGGGTCGGGTCGATCCGCGGCCGGATCTTCGACCCGGAGGGCGTCGTCCCGCCGCCGCTGTCCGGCAAGAAGCACTACATCTACGCCCTCTGGCACGAGTACCTCCTCTTGCCGATGAGCCGCATCGCCCAGGGGAACGTCCACGTCCTGATCAGTCTGCACGCCGACGGCCAGCTCGTCGCCGAGACGGCCCGGTTGCTGGGCTTCTCGACCGTGCGCGGCTCGACGACGCGCGGCGGCGTCCAGGCGATCCGCCAGATGCAGCGCGTCGCGAAGCGCGGCCACCTGGCCATCACGCCGGACGGACCCCGCGGCCCGCGCCGCAAGGTGCAGCCGGGCATCGTCTGGTTGGCGTCGGCGACCGGGCTGCCGATCATCCCGGTCGGCATGGCCGGGGCGGGCGGCGTGCGCATGCGGAGCTGGGACCGCTTCTTCCTGCCGTGGCCGAACAGCGCCGCCGCCGGCGTGATCGGCCCGGCGATCCACGTCCCGCCGAACCTGTCGCGCGAGGAGCTGGAGGTCTACCGCCAGATCGTCGAGGACGCCATCACCCGCGCGACCGAGCAGGCCGAGGAGTGGCTCGCGACGGGACAACTACCGCTCGACCTCGACCCGGCGACGGTCGCCCGTCCGGCGGCGTGACCGGCTCGCCGACGCCCCCGGGCCGCCATACCATGTCCCCGTCGACCCACGGACAGGGCCGATCGTCGTACACCGACCACGAGGGGGCTTATGTCGCGGTTCCAGCCGGCCGACCACCTGCGTTCCCGCACGTACATCGGCCTCCTCGTCGCCCAGTTCCTCGCCGCGTTCAACGACCAGGCGATCCACGCCGCGGCGATGTTCTACGCGATCAACACGGTCACCCTCACCGAGGGGCAGGCCATCTCGCTGATGCCGATCCTGTTCTACGCCCCGTGGGCGCTCTTCGGCACGGTCGCCGGCTACCTCGCCGACAAGTACTCGAAGCGCTCGACGCTCATCTTCTGGAAGTTCAGCGAGATCCCGATCGCCGCCCTGGCCCTGTTCGGCTTCTGGCTCGGGCGCACCTACCCCGACTACGAGGACCTCTCCGCCTGGCTCGTCCTGGCGGCGGTCTTCCTCATGGGCACCCACAGCGCCTTCTTCGTCCCGGCGAAGTACGGCGTCATGCCGGAGATCCTCACGCCGCGCATGCTCTCTCGCGGCAATGGCCTGCTCGAGTCGCTATCGTTCCTGGCGATCATCCTCGGCACCGTCTTCGGCGGCGTCCTCTCGACGCTCTACCGCGGCGAGGAGGTCTGGATCGGCGTCGTCTTGCTCGCCCTCGCGGTGATCGGTGCCCTCGCGAGTCTGCTCATCGCCCGGATGCCGCCGGCGAACCCGGACCGGCCCTTTCCGCCGATGGTCTACGGCCCGCTCTACGAGAACGTCAAGACGCTCGTCACGTCCCGGCCGCTGGCGTTCGCGGTGCTCGGCATCGCGTTCTTCACGTTCATCGTCGCGTTCATGCGTGCGACGGTCTACATGCACGGCAGCAGCCAGGTCCCCGTCTGGGACGAGCTGTGGACGAGCGTCATCGTCGGCATGGTGGCGTTCGGCATCGGCGTCGGCAGCCCGCTCGTCGGCTACCTGTCCGGCGGCAAGGTCGAGCTGGGGCTCATCCCGGTCGGGGCGGTCGGCATGGTCCTCGCAACGGCCGGGGCGGCCGTCTTCCTCGACATCTTGCCGGGCTTGATCGTCTGCATCATCGCGATCGGCTTCTTCACCGGGTTCTACCTCGTCCCGCTGTTCACGCTACTCCAGCACCGCGCCCCGAAGTCGAGCAAGGGCGACGCCGTCGCGACGAGCAACTTCATCAACGTCACCGGGGCGATCGTCGCTTCGCTCGTCTTCTTCGCGGTCGATATCACCGCCCAGCGGACCGGGTTCGCCCCGCTGCTGCCGCAGAAAGACCTCGCCGTCGAGGAGTTGGCCGCCCGGCCGATCTTCGAGCACGGCCGGCCGCACGAGGTCGTCTTCCGCGACCGGCCGCCGCTGATCGACGGCCGAGACGACGTCATGATCGACAAGTTCGACCGACCGTTTCGCGAGGGGGACCGCGTCCAGCTGAGCGTCTACGAGCTGGGCGGCAAGCAGCACTACCGCATCCGGGCCGAGGGCACGCCGCAGATGCCGGCGTTCGACAAGCGCCACCTGCCGCAGCTGCTCTTCCTGTGCGCGTCGGCCCTGACGCTCGTCACGCTGATGCTCCTGTGGGGCCAGCTCGCCGACCTGTTCTACCGGACGTCGCTCTGGCTACGCTGGCGCGGCAAGGCCCGCCTCGAATCCGCCGGCGGCAACAACGTCCCCGGGAATGGGCCGGTCCTCATCGTGACGAACGCCCCGACCGAGACGCGCGCCCTCCAGGTACTCTCCTGCATCGACCGCGTCGGCCGGTACCTGATGATCGAGACGAGCCGCGAGGCGGTTCACGACGGGCCGCGCACCCTGGCGACGGTGCTCGAGTCGCAGGCGGAGACGTTCAACTGGCAGGCGGTCCAGGAGAAGGCGGACTGGACCCTGGAACGCGGCGAGCTGGTCGCCCTGCCGCTGGTCGGCCACGCGGCCGAGGCCCAGGTCGATGCGCTCTACGCCGCGGTGCAGGCCCGCCGGCCGGTGCCGGTCGTGCCGGTGTTCGTCGAGGTGCGGCACGAGGACAACGGCGGCCCGGAGACGGTCTACGTCGTCGTCGGGCCGGACCTGCCACCAACGGCGACGGCGGCCGAGGCCCGCGCGGCGATCCGCCGGCTCGGCGAGGAGATGGCCGAACGCCGCCGCAAGGGCGAGCCGCCCCTGCCGGCGGAAGAGGCGGAGTGAACGCGGCCTCAGCGACGCAGGTACTCGCCGGTGTGCGAGCCCTTCGCCTTCAGCAACCGGTCGGGCGTGCCCTCGAAGATGACCCGGCCGCCCTTTGAGCCGCCCTCCGGGCCCATGTCGATGATCCAGTCGGCGTTCTTGATGACGTGCAGGTTGTGCTCGATGACCACGACCGTGTTGCCGGCATCGACCAGGCGGTCGATCACGCCCAGGAGGTGGGCGACGTCCGACACGTGCAGGCCGGTGGTCGGCTCGTCCATGACGTAGATGCTGCCCTTCTTGTGCAGTTCGCTGGCCAGCTTGATGCGCTGGCATTCCCCGCCGGAAAGGGTGCTGAGCGGCTGGCCGAGGCTCAGGTAATCCAGGCCGACGTCGCTCATCGCCCGCAGCCGTTTCCGCACCTCCTTGATCGTGAAGAAGTCGAGCGCCTGCTGGACGTTCATCTCCAGGACGTCGCTGATCGACTTGCCGTTGAGCCGGTAGGCCAGCACCTCGTCCTTGAAGCGCCTGCCGCCGCACGCCTCGCACGGCGTCTTGACCTCGCTGAGGAAGGCCAGGTCGGTGTAGATCGCGCCGAGGCCCTGGCAGTTCGGGCACGCCCCCTTCGAGTTGAAGCTGAACAGCGAGGGGTTGACCTTGTTCGCCGCGGCGAACGCCTTACGGACGTCGTCGAGGATGCCGGTGTAGGTGGCCGGGTTGGACCGACTCGACACGCCGACCGCGGACTGGTCGATCACGATCGCCTCGGGGTGGCGCACCACGAACACCTCGTGGATGAGCGAGCTTTTGCCGGAGCCGGCCACGCCGGTGACGACGGTCAGCACGCCGGTCGGGATGTCGACGCTGACGTCGCGCAGGTTGTTCGCCTTCGCGTTGCGGATCGGCAGCGTCCCCTTCGCGGCCCGGAACTCCGGCTTAATCGCCACCCGGTCCTTGAGGTGCCGGCCGGTGAGCGTGTCGGCGCGCAGCAGGCCGGCGTAGCTGCCCTCGTACACGATCTCGCCGCCGTGCCGGCCGGCGCGCGGGCCGACGTCGACGACGTGGTCGGCCGCCTGGATGACGTCCGGGTCGTGCTCCACCACGAGGACGGTGTTGCCCTTGTCGCGGAGCTTCTGGAGCAGTTCGTTCATCCGGTGCACGTCGCGCGGGTGCAGGCCGACGCTCGGCTCGTCGAAGACGTACATCACGTCCGACAGGCTGCTGCTCAGGTGCTTGACGATCTTGACGCGCTGCGACTCGCCGCCGGAGAGCGTGTCAGTCTCGCGGTCGAGGCTGAGGTACTCCAGCCCGATGTCCACCAGGTGCGTCAGGCGCTCGACCAGGGTGGCGACGATCGGCTGCGCGATGGGGTCGTCGATCGCCTTCAGGACGCCGATCAACTCCGCGGCCTCCAGGTGCGCCATCTCGGCGATGTCGCGGCCGGCGACCTTGCAGCTCAGGGCGGCCTGGCTGAGCCGCGCGCCCTTGCAGAGCTGGCAGCGGCCCATCGTCAGGTACGGCGCGACCGCCTTCTGGGTGCGTTCCGAAAGGGTCTTGAGGTCGCGCTTGATGTACTTGGCGGCGAACCGGTCGGCGATGCCCTGGAACGTCAGGTTGATGTCCTTCTTGCCGATCCTGGTCTTGATCTTCATCGGCGGGCTGTGCAGCAACAGGTCCATCTCTTCGGGCGTGTAGCGAGACAGCTTCTTGTCCGGGTCGAACAACCCGGAGTCGATGCACAGGCTCCAGCCCCAGCTATCGACGGCGTATTCGGGGAAGAGGATCGCCCCCTCGTTGAGTGACTTCGACGTGTCGAGGAACCTCTCCAGATCGACGTCGAGCTTGCGGCCGAGGCCGTTGCAGTTGGGGCACATGCCCTGCGGGTCGTTGAAGCTGAAGACGTTCACCGGCCCGACGGCCGGCTGGCCGACGCGCCAGAAGAGCCGGCGGAGGATGGTGTAGATGTCGGTCACGGTGCCGACCGTCGAGTGCGAGCCGCCGCCGAGGCGCTTCTGATCGACGACGACCGCCATGCAGAGGTTTTCGATCGCGTCGGCTTCCGGCTGGGCGTAGCGCGGCAGGAAGTTGCGGACGAAGAGGCTGAAGTTCTCGTTGAGCAGGCGCTGGGCCTCGGTCGCGATCGTGTCGAAGACGATCGACGACTTGCCCGAGCCCGACACGCCGGTGAAGATCGTGATCTTGCGCTTCGGGATGCGCAGCGAGACGTCCTTCAGGTTGTTCTCGCGCGCGCCGCGGATCTGGATGTATTCCTGAGGCATGGCGTTCCCTGGGGAGGTGGAAGAACCAGCCCGGAGCGCGAGCGACGGGCGGTGGTCCCGTCCGTCACTCGCGCTCCGGGCTGGTATCGCGGCACCATCACCGCAGCGTGTCGAGCACCTTCATCCGCATCGCCGTGAACGACGGCAGCAGGCCGCCGAGCAGGCCCATCAGCAGCGTGAACCCGACCGCGATCGACACGACCCAGGCGTTGATCGAGATCTGGAAGACGATCGTCTTGCCGCCGCCGCCGCCGCCGGAGTTCATCACCCCGGTCTGCTCCAACCCGTTCGCCAGGAAGCCGAGCCCCAGGCCGAGCGCCCCGCCGAGGATCGCCAGCAGCATCGACTCGAGCAGGAACGACAACAGGATCTGCCCCTTCGTGAAGCCGAGCACGCGTAGGACGCCGATGTCCTTGATGCGCTGGCTCACCGCGGCGAACATCGTGTTCATCAGGCCGAACATGCCGCCGACCGACATGACGACCGCGATGAACACCGCCGCGAACAGGAACAGGGCGTTCCCCTTCGACAGCTCCTCGTAGTACTTCGACTCGAGCATCGCCCCGACCTCGAGGTTCGTCCGCTTCTTGATGTCCTTGGCGAGGGTCTCGCCGTCCTCGGGGCTCGCCGTCGAGGCGATCAGCGACGTGTAGTAGCGCTGCTCCTTGCCCTTCTCGGCGTTGTCCTTGCCGAACGTCGCCCCGACGACCTCGCGCTTCGCCCAGATCTCCGAGTCGAACGGCGACCCGCCCGAGTCGAGGATGCCGACCACCGTCCACGGCATCGTCGGCCGGATGCGGATCACGTCGCCGACGTTGACCTTCAGCAGGCGGGCGATGCCGCCGCCGAGGACGATCTCCGTCCCGGACGAGTCGAACCAGCGCCCGTCTTTCAGCGGCAGGCCGTGCACCAGGCCGGCGACGGCCGGCTCCTCGACGCCGCGGATCTGCAGGAAGCGGTACGTCGCCAACTCGCCCTCGCGGGCCGGCGGCACCTCCTGCGTCGCGACGGAGTAGATCTCCTTGCTGAAGCGCGGCACGTCCCCGTCGCGGACGACCTCCGGCTGCTGCTGGATCATCCACCAGTTCTCGTTGACTTGCAGCTCGCTGAACAGCTCGTCGGTGACGCCCTCGCGCAGGACGATGACGTTGCCCTTCGGGCCGCTCTTGCCGGCCAGGTCGTAGATGCCCTGGACGAAGCCGAGCATGACGACGAGCAGCGCGACGATGAGCGTGAAGCCGAACGCCGTCAGGAGGGTCGTCCGCCAGCGGACGACGAGGTTGCGCAGGTTGTACTTGAAGGGGATCATGTCGCCTCACGCCACCTTGGCGAACACTTCGGACACCTTGACCGACACGCCGTTCCAGACCGGCAGGACGCCGCCGATCAGGGCGGTCAGCGCCCCGAGCAGCGCCCCCCACCAGAGGGCGTGCCACGGGATGAAGAACACCGGGAAGAAGCCGAGCGGGATCTTGATGCCGCCGGCGACGTAGTTGATCAGCACGATCGTCCCCAGGCCGCTCAGCACCCCGGCGACGACGCCGAGCAGGAGGCCCTCGCCGAGGATGAGGACGAAGATCCGCCCCCGCGTGAAGCCGAGCACCTTCAGGACGCCGATCTCGCGGATGCGCTCGCGCACCGTGATGCTGATCGCGTTGGCGATGATGACCGTCATGACGATGACGATCGCCGGCAGGAGGAGGAACTTGACGCCGCGGAGCAGGTCCTTGAGCGGCTCGAGGAACCGGCTGACGGCCGAGGAGCCCTCCTCGACCTTGATGTCGTCCTTGAGGCCCGGGTCGAGGGACAGGGTGCGCGTCACCGTCCCGGCCGAGGTCGGGTCGTCGACCATGAGCCAGCCGAGGTTGACCTTGCCGGCGAGGGGGGCCTTCTCGGCGTCCATGACCCGGTCGAGGTAGGCGAAGTCGATGAACGCCCCGTCGGTCCAGCGCGTGTCGCCGGGGATCTCACCGACGATCTCGAGCTCGAGCTTGACGAAGGCGTCCTTGCCGGTGCCGGACCCCTTGCGGATGCTCAGGGCGATGGCCGACAGCCGGTCGCCGACCTGGACGCCGAGCTTCTTCATCCGGTCCGCGCCCATGAGCATGCCCTGGTTCGGCAGGCGGTAGCGCGGCGGGTAGACCATCTTCTCGACGAGGGTGCGGTCGAAGCCCTCCAGGCCGTCGATCATGTACGGGATCTTCTCCGGCTGGGTGGCGATGCAGAAGAAGAACTTGTTGCGGTCCTTCAGCTCCGGGTCGAGCGTCGCGGCGGCGAACGTCCACGTCGCGTTGTTGCCGGGGTGGAACCCGGCCGCCTGGTCCTGGAGCTGCTTCGCCAGCTCGGCGTTCTCGTGGATGATCGGGTCCATCTTGCTGATGTCGAACCGGCTCGGGATGCGGTATTTCTCGGTCAGGACGAGGCGGATGTCGCGCGACTTCTGCTCCATCGACAGGTCGAGGAAGCGGATCACGCTGAAGATCATGCTGAAGATCGCGACGAGGGTGAAGACGGCGAGCGCCGTCAGCACGGTGCGGATCTTGTTGCGCCAGAGGTTCTTGAGGATCAGGCCGAACATCTTCATGGCCGCGTCTCCTGGATGCTCGGCGCGCCGGCCGGCTGGATCGCGTCCGAGCCGCGCGTGTTGAACGCGCGCGACGCCTGGTCCATGGCCGAGTTCATCGTATCCTCGACGAGCTGGCCCTTCTCCAGGCGGACGAGCCGGGCGGCACACGCGGCCGCCTTCGGGTCGTGGGTGACGAGGATGATCGTCTTTTGCAGGGTGCGGTGCAGCTCGTCGATCAGCTTGAGGATGTCCTCGGCCGACTTGCTGTCGAGGTCGCCGGTCGGCTCGTCGGCGACGATGAGGGTCGGGTCGGTGACGATCGCCCGGGCGATGCCGACGCGCTGCTGCTGGCCGCCGGAGAGCTGGCCCGGCCGGTGCGACATGCGGTCGGCCAGGCCGACGAGGTCGAGGGCCGTCTCGACCTGGCGGCGGCGCATCGCCCCGTTCAGGCCGGGCACCAGCAGGAGCGGCAGCTCGACGTTCTCGTAGGCGCTGAGGACCGGCAGCAGGTGGTAGAACTGGAAGATGAAGCCGATGTTGCGCGTCCGCCAGGTCGTCAGCTGGCTCTCGGTCATGCTCGAGATGCGCGCGTCGCCGACCCAGAGCTCGCCGGACGACGGCGTGTCGAGGCCGGCGATCAGGTTGAGGAGCGTCGTCTTGCCGGAGCCGGACGGCCCCATCAGGGCCATGTATTCGCCGGGCTGGACGGCGAGGCTGAGGTCCTGCAGGACGTCGATCTTCTCGCTGCCGCGGGTGAAGTACTTGTGGATGTGCGACGCGCGCACGATCGGTTGCGTCATCGGGGGGTCCTCTCCTGGAAAGCCCCTCGCCCCCCGGCTTTGCGGGGGGAGAGGGGTTGGGGTGAGGGGGGCGAAGGCCGGCCGAGGTGACAACGCATCCCCACCGCGTACCAGCCCTACCCCCCCTCACCCCCGGCCCCTCTCCCCCCGCAAAGCCGGGGAGAGAGGTGAGGAAATCACTTCGGCAGGAACTTCACTCGCGCCCGCAGTTCCGGCCGCAGGTACTTGTCGCCGTCGGGGACATCGACGCGCACCCGGGCGGAGACGCTCGCCTTGCTGCGGTTCGCCTCGGGCAGCAGGCGCGCCACGCTGCCGGTGTAGACCTTGTCCGGGAACGCCTCCATGCGGATCTCGCACTTCTGGCCGACGAACACCGCGTCGAGGTCGCGCTCGGAGATGTCGACATCCACCTCCATCTGGGTCAGGTCGGCGAGGTCGTACAGGCTGGCGGACAGGCCGTTGGAGAACGCCTCGGGGCGGACCATGTTGCCGTCCTCGGCGTACTTCTTGAGGATGATGCCGCTCGACGGGGCCGGGACGACGGTGTTGTCGAGGTCGTCCTCGGCGGCCTTTGCCGCGACGGCGGCCTGCTGCCAGTTCTGGTAGGCGCGCTCGACCTCGATGTGGGCCGTGTCGCGCGTCACCTGGAGGAGGTGGCGCAGGTTCTCCACCTTCGACGCGGCCATCTGCGCCTGGAAGACGGCGTTGGTGCGGTCCTCCTCGGACAGGACGGTGCCGGCCCGGCGGGTGATGTCGAGTTTGGCCTGCATGTTGCGCAAGTTCGACTCCGCCTCGGCGACGCTCGCGCCGCGGATCTTCTCCTCCAGGGCGGTCGTCGCCTGGAGGCGCTCGTACTCGGCCTTGAGGGCCTGGGCCTGGGCGGTGCGCTCGCGGAAGGTGAAGTTGAAGCGCGTCCGGTCGATGATCGCCAGCGGCATGCCGGCCTCGACGCGCTCCCCCTCCTCGTAGAACATCTTGACGACCTGGCCGCCGACGCGCGGGCTGACCTGCACCTTGCGGAATGGGATCAGGTAGCCGCCGGTCGTCAGGGCCGTCGCGGTGCTCGGCGTGCCGGGGCCGGGCGTGCCGGGCGTGCCGGTCGGCGGCGGCCCGCCGGGAGCGACCGGGCCCTTCGTCGGGTTGGTCGCCGTCCCCTCGGCGAGGAGCTTCTCCGCCAGGTAGAGGCGGTAGCCGAGGTAGGCCGCCCCGCCGAGCGAGGCGAGGACGAGCAGCCAGGCGAACCACGACGCGCCGCCGCCGGAGCCGCCCTTCGGCTCGTCGGGCAGGCGGAGCGACCGGACCCGGTCGGCCAGGCTCGGCGGTGCTTGCCCGTTGCGTTCGGGGGCCGGCGGGATCGGCTCGCCGGGTCGCGGCAGGGCCAGCGGGTTGATCGGCGCGGTCATGACGGGTCCCCCTCGGACGGACGGGAAGGCTTGCGGCGCGGCTTGCGGGCCGGCGGCGGTTCGGGTCTCTCGGCGGGGCGCAGGTAGCTACCCAGCAGGAGCAGGATCAGTTCCAGCATCTCGGCCGGGTCGAACGCGGCCGGGTCGGCGTTGCGCTGCACGGCGAGGCCGTGCACGATCGCCTGGATCAGGGACGACACCGTCCGCGCCGAGACGGCCGGCTGGGGGTGGCGCTCCAGCTCCGCCGCCGCGTCGGCGGCGATGAAGCCGCGCCACTCGTCGAACAGGCCGGCCAGGCGCTGGCGGAAATCCTCCCGGTGGAGCATCTGGGCCAGGAACGTGTACGTCAGCGAGTGAAACGTCGGGTCGTGCGGCGGCGTCAAGACGAACAGGGACAGGAAGCTCCGCATCCGCTCCCAGCCGCGCTCCTTGTGGGCCAGCGACAGCGGGTTGTCGTCCGCGTCTTCTTTCCGGCCGCGCATCGTCGCGATCATGCGGTCGAACACCGCCAGGAGAATATCTTCCTTCGTCCGGAAGTAGTAGGTGAGCTGGCCGCGGCTCATGCCGGTACGCGTCTCGATCTCGGAAAGGGACAGATTCTCGATCCCTTTCTCGTGGATGACGGCGACGGCCGCCTCAACCACCTCCTCGCGGCGGATTTGCCCGATGCTGACGCGCGACTTGGCCTTCATGCGAGTGGCGGCCTCTGGTCCGTTCGATCTAGTATTAGACCGATCGGACCAGAAAAATCAAGGGGAATGTAACTCGGGAAAATCCTGGGCAACGAAGCCGACCCGTCCGTCGTCGTGTGGGTGAAGGCCCGGCCGGGTCGTTACACAAACGTTACTCCACCCCCGGGCGGATTCTGCGACAATGCCCCCGACGAGGAGATCGTCCTCGCAACCCGTACGCAAGGGAGATCGACGATGGCGCGAGCAACGTTCCGATCCGGCCCCGTCCTGCTGACGGCCGGGCTTCTGCTCCTGCTGGCGGCCCCGCTCCAGGCCGGGCCGATCTTCGTCCCGGGCACGCTCGAAGGCGACAAGTTCACCCCCGCCCCGGGCGTCCCCTGCCATTGCTACACCGTCCGCTTCAGCAACGCGAACGTCGCCGTCGAGAAAGACGCCGCCAAGGTCGAGATCGAGGAGACGATCGACGGCCCGGAGAAGGCCGTCCCGGCGGTCGTCGTCGTCCCGCTGCCCGACGGCGTCAACCCGGCGAGCGTCCGCGTCACCTGGGCCAAGGGCGGCGGCGAGGAGAAGCGCCTCGGCGACGCGACCTTCCTCGACGCGGCCAAGGCCGAGCTGACCTACCAGGCCATCGCGAAGTCCGGCCTGACGAAGTTGCTCGCCTTCAGCGGCAAGCCGGCGATCCTCGTCCCGGCCGTCGAACTCGGCGGCAAGGGCAAGCTCACCGTGACCTTCGGCCTGGAGGTCAAGAACACGCAGGGCGTCCGCTGGCTGACCTGCCCGATGCCGGCCGCCGGCTACTCGGCCGCCCCGGTCGAGCGCGTCACGGTCAACGTCGCCCTCAAGGAGAAGGACCCGCTCCGGTCGATCTTCAGCCCGACGCACAACACGACCGTCACGCGCAAGAACGCCACCGAGGCGACCGCGACCGTCAAGGTCGATCGCTGGACCGGCATGGACGACTTCCGCCTCTACTGGGCGGCGGACAACGACGCCCTCGGCCTGCGCGTCCTGGCGTACCGCGGCGCGGACAAGGAGGACGGCTTCTTCATGCTGCTCGGCAACCCGGCCGGGGCGGCCGCGGAGAAGGCGGTCGACAAGGACGTCGTCCTCGTCATGGACACGAGCGGCTCGATGCGCGGCGAGAAGATCGAGCAGGCCCGGGCGGCCCTCGACTACTGCATCTCCCACCTCAACGCCGGCGACCGGTTCAACATCGTCACGTTCGGCACCGACGTCAAGACGTTCAAGGACGACCTCGTCGCCGTCACGCCGGAGCACCGCAAGGCGGCCCGGACCTTCGTCGAGGACGTCGTCGCGCACGGCCAGACGAACATCGCCGGCGGCCTGGAGAAGGCCCTCGCCGGCAAGGCGGCCGAGGGCCGCGAGCGCATCGTCATCTTCGTCACCGACGGCGCGCCGACCGTCGGCGAACGGTCGCCGGAGAAGATCCTCGAGCAGGTCAAGAAGCAGAACGCCGGGACGAAGATCTTCGTCATGGGCGTCGGCAACGACGTCAACGCCCACCTGCTCGACCAGCTCGCCGAGCTGACCGACGGCTCGAGCGAGTTCGTCGCGCCGAAGGAGGAACTCGACGCCAAGGTCGCCGCCCTGTACGACCGGCTGTCGCATCCCGTCCTCTCGGGCGTGGCGGTCACGTTCGGCGAGGCCGGGGCGAAGAGCGTCCTGCCGTCGAAGGTGCCGGTCCTGTTCAAGGGCAGCGAGATCATGATGGTCGGCCGGTACAAGGACGGCGGCAAGCAGACGTTCACCGTCGCCGGGACGCTGGCCGGCAAGCCGGTCAAATACACCGTCGAGGCGAACCTGCCGAAGGAGGCCGGCGAGGCGTCGAACGAGTTCCTCGCCCCGCTGTGGGCCGCCCGGCAGATCGGCTACCTGCTCCAGGAGATCCGCCTGCGTGGGGCGAACAAGGAGCTGATCGAGGAGGTCGTCAAGCTGAGCAAGCAATACGGCATCGTGACGGAGTACACCGAGTTCATCGCCTCGGCGGCTCCGGTGGGCGTGCCCGGCGGTCGGCCCGGCGTGGCCGGCTTCGCCGGTGTCGGCGGCGGCGCGGGCGACGCCTTCGCCGAGGCGGGCAAGCGGCTCGACATGGCCCGCAAGGAGCAGGCCGGCCAGTGGGCCGTCAACCAGGCGTTCAACGACAAGCAACTCCAGAGCCGGGTCGTCGCCGGCAACGTCGCCAACACGTACCGTGACCGGCGCGGCAAGGACGCGACGTTCGACAACATCCAGCTCATCGGCCAGCGGGCGTTCTACCTCCAGGACGGCCAGTGGGTCGATGGCGAGGAGGCCGGCACGCGCAAGACGGTCGTCGTCAAGCTGCTGAGCCCCGAGTATCTCGACCTGCTCAAGAAGGACGCGACGTTCGCCAAGGCGCAGCAGCTCGGCTGGGCCCTGTCGATCAACGTCGGCGACCAGCGCGTCGTCGTCGAGAAGGAAGGCAAGCAGAAGGACGAGACGCTCATCCCGAAGCCGGCCCCGAACGAGCCGCAGCAGCAGATCCCGGGGCCGGGCCAGTTCCGCAACCGGGGCGACCTCGAGCAGAACCAGCTCCGCAACCAGATCGAGCGGCCCAACGGCGGGCCGAACCAGCAGCAGGTCCTCCCGCCAGGGCTGCAGAAGGAGATTCCGCCCAACCGGGATCGGTAGTTCCTCGGTGGCCTGCCCCGGGCGTTGCAACGCCCGGGCTTGTTTCGGGTCGTATCGATACCGGACGGAGACGAATCCCATGACCCGCTCCTTCTCCCTCTCCCTGATCGCGCTCGCCACCTGCTGCGGCGTCGGTGCCCAGGGGCCGGTCGAGCCGCGCCTGCCGAACGCCGACAACTTCGCCCCGCGCTTCGTCGCGGCCCAGCCGCAGCGCGGCGCGGTCGTCCACGAGCCGTTCGCGCCGCCGGTCACCGCCGCCAAGATCAAGACCGCCATCGACGACGCCGTCTACTACCTGCGCACCCAGCAGGTCGAGAACGGCAGCGTCGGCAACGACGAGGGCGCGACCGGCCTGACGGCGCTGACCCTGCTCGCCGCCGGGGTCGATCCGGCCGCCGACGACGGCCTGAAGAAGATGATCGACTGGCTCGGCAAGCAGAGCCCGAACAACACCTACATCCGCGGCGTCCGGGCCAACGTCTGGGAGTACGCCCTGCGCAAGCTCCCCGACGACGCGAAGCTGAAGGCCCTGCTCAAGGAGGACTTCGACTGGCTGATGGCCGCCAAGGGCGACAAGGGCGGCTGGCGCTACGTCAAGGAATCGACCGACTGGGACAACTCCTGCACGCAGTACGGCGTGCTCGGCGTCTGGGCCGCCACCCGCGCCGGCCACGACCCGGGCGACAAGTTCTGGACGTCCCTGTCGAAGCACTTCCGCGACACGCAGGACGCGAACCAGGGCGGCTGGGCCTACACCGCCGGCGGCTCGACCCCGGCGATGACGACCGCCGGCCTGGCGAGCCTGTTCCTCGTCTTCGACATGTACCACGGCCAGACGCCGTACAGCCAGAAGAACCCGCGCACGTTCACCGAGGGCGACGCGGCGGCGGTGCTCAAGTCGCTCGAAAAGGGCATGGACTGGCTCGGCAAGCAGAAGGGCGGCAAGAACGACGGCTACTACCTCTACGGCATCGAACGCACCGGCGTCGCCAGCGGCCTGAAGCTCATCGGCGGCGAGGACTGGTTCGCGGAGGGGGCGCTGGTCATCCTCCAGGCCCAGCAGCGCGACGGGTCGATCCCGCTCGGCAGCTGGGGCGGCGGGGCGATCGGCACGTCGTTCTGCACGCTGTTCCTCGTCTACGGCGGCGCGCCGGTCGCGGTGAACAAGCTCCAGTACGGCAAGGGCTCCGACTGGAACCTCAACCCGCGCGACATGGCCAACCTGAGCAAGGCGCTGTGGAACGCGTACGAGCGGCCGATCAACTGGCAGACGGTCAGCATCGCCAGCCCAGCGGCCGAGTTCGACGCGCCGATCCTGTTCATCTCCGGGTCGGAGAAGTGGGACTACACCGAGGCGGAGGCGATGAAGCTGCGCGAGTACGTCGAGCGCGGCGGCACGATCCTCGCCGAGCCGAGCGACCACAGCAAGCCGTTCGCCGAGTCGATGGAACGGCTGCTCAAGGACATGTACCCGGCGAAGGACTACCCCAAAGTCAAGCTCGAGGCGCTGGCGGCCGACCATCCGATCTTCACCGTCGTCAAGCACGAGTGGAAGGACCGGCCGAAGGTCCGCGGCGCGGGCAACGGCTCGCGGACGTTCTTCCTGCTGTCGGACGGCTACCTGTCGGGCGACTACCAGGCCAACCGCGAGAAGAGCGACGCGTTCCCGTTCGCGATGAACCTACTCTTCTACGCGACAGACCTCGGCGACCTGGAGGGCAAGTTTTCGACGCTGCTGCCGGAGAAGCCGGCCGCCAAGGCGAAGGAGGGCGCGGTGACGTTCGCCCGCGTCCGCCACGGCGCGAGCCAGGACTGGGACGCGGCCGGCCGGGCGTGGGACAAGCTCGCCCCGCTCGGCAAGCACCTGACCGGCCGCGACTTCAAGCAGGCCGACCCGGTCGTCCTCGGCAAGGACGCGCTGAAGGACGTCAAGCTGCTGCACCTGACCGGCCGCGCCGCGCTGGCGCTGACCGACGCGGAGAAGGCGGCCCTGAAGGAGTACGTCCAGGCCGGCGGCACGGTCCTGGTCGATGCCCACGCCGGCTCGCCGGAGTTCGCGAAGGCGGCCCGCAAGGAGCTGGAGGGCCTCTTCGGGGCGCTGAAGGACCTGGCGACGGAGCCGGCCCTGGCCGAGGGCCGGTTCGAGAACGGCCAGGACCTGAACGTCGGCGTTGGCTTCACGCTGGCGGCCCGGCAGGCGATCCGGTCGAAGGGCGAGAAGTCGGAGGGGCAGAAGGTGCAGGTCGCCCTGGTGAAGGGCCGGCCGGCGGTGCTCTTCTCGGAGTACGACCTCGTCGCGGCCGGGGCGGGCATCGCCAACTACCGCGCCCTGGCGTACAAGCCGGAGTCGGCGCGGAAGATCCTCGGCAACGTGCTGACGTACCTGACGCTGGATTGACGGGACTTGCGTGATGCCACGACGCCTGGAGGCCGTGTAGGCGGCTTCCGGGCGTCGTGAGCTTTTAGGGACCTGCCGTTCCTCTCCCGCGGCGGACCCACCGGGCCAGGAGTTCGGCACGGCTCTGGACGCCGAAGTACGTGTAGAGCATTTTCGTATACTGGTTGACCGTGTACTTGCTGATCTTCAAGCGCAGGGCGATCTGCTTGTCGCTGTCCCCTTCGAGTACACACCGCAACACGTCGCGGACGCGGGGCGGGAGGGCCGACGGCGACGGCTCCGCGATCCTCGCCAGGGCACCGCCGACCAGCGGGGTGACGGTCGCGAAGGCCGTCTGCACGGCCAGCACTTCGCGCGGCGAGAAGTCGCGTCGGCCGGCAGCCCGGCAAAGGTACGAGCCGTAGACTTCGTCGGGCCGGCCCGGGATGAAGTGAAAGCACACCAGGCAATGGCGGACGCCGATGACGCGGTAGACCTCGTCGTATTCGAGCGACTGTTCCCAGTCGGTCATCGGGATGAGGTCGGAAATCCGCGCGGCGAGGCCCGGCTGCTGGCCGAATTGGGCGATGTACCCGGACAGCGACACCGAGTAGGTCGGGTTATGCTCCAAAAGCTCGAGTGCCCGTTGCCAGCCGCTTCGGTCTAACCCGTTCTCGAACCCCCATTCCGTGGTCGTATCCCCAGGGTTGACTGCCGTGGGCGTTCCCGCCGCGAAGTCCCGCAGTTCGCCCCCAACGGACATCTCGGCTGAAACGATCTTCGCAATGCCTTGAAGGAAGTGCTGTTGCCAAGCCCCGTTGTCGTCGCCGAGGTCGCGGCATTCGTGGCCGAGACGGGCGATAGCCCGACAATCGGACGCTCGCAAGAGATGGCTGGGCATGGGACACAGCAAATTCGACGCCGATGATGGTCGGGCGCGGGTTCGACGCTGATCCCTAGTTCTAGGGAATTGAGCTCGACCTGGCTACGCGGATAATTCGCGTGAGGGCCGACTTCTTCGTGCGAAAGGTCCAGGTTGATGGCCAGTAGCTCACTTACGCGGGTCCGATCAAATCAACTGGATCTTTCGGCGGCTTCACCCAAGAGGGGGTAATATGAGCCTGATTCGCGTCGGTACGTTTCCGGGCAGGTGGCACGGCGATTCCGTCACTTGTTCGGTACAGCAGGTGTTCGGTGCGGGCCAGTTCAACGGGGTCGCCACCTTCTCAAGCGGACCGCACCAAGGGGTTCAGTTCGGGTTCACCGGCAGCGCGGGCATCGGCGGCGGACTGACGATGGCTCGGTCCGTCGGTATCGGCACCCAGACGGCGAGCGACGCCACGTTCGAGATCGCAAACAACGAGATCGTCTGGCGCGGCCTCACCACCGGGCCGGGCATCGGTGCCCCCGGCCTGCCGTTCGAGTTGCGACTGCCGTCGCTCATCAAGGCTGGCTCGTTCCCCGGTCAGTGGCACGGCGACCCCGTGTCGTTCGGAGTCCAGCAGGTGTTCGGCGGCGGTCAGTTCAACGGTGTCGCGTCGTTCACCGGCGGGCCACATCAAGGTATTCAGTTCGGGTTTTCGGGTTACCTCTCGGGTAACGGCGGCATTTTCGTCAGCCGATCTGTCGGCACCGGCACGCAGTCCGCCTACGACCCCGACCCGCAGATCGTCAACGGACACTGCGTCTGGCAGGCTCTCACCACCGGCGTCGGGATCGGGTCGCCGGGGCTGCCGTTCAGCCTGCGTGTGCCGCTGTAAAGCGGTTGGATGGGTGGAGCCGCAGACGCCGAACCAGCCGTTGCAGCGGATTTCGGCCCGCGACGCCGGTTGCGAATCGAGAAGTTCCTGCCGGGCCGCTGCGGCTGAACTGGATCATTTAGCTGAAGCCAGCAGGCAAGCGCCCTCGAGTTTTTCCGGCGTCTTGCCTGCTATCCGCAGCGAGGCGACGTGCTGCTCGGGGAAATCGTGGCCGTTCCGCCGCATGTCCTTGTGGAGTGCCGAAGGACATCGATCATGCCCGAGTTCTTGCTCTTTCACGAACTGTCTGGCCAAGGTGTGCTCTCCTGGCAGCAGCACCGGGAAGTTCTCCACGGCATCCCGTACACGGTCGCGGCCGAGTGGCATTACGACACGATTCCAGACGAAGCAGGGGGTACGGTGCCGAGCAGCGTGCTCTGGCACCTGAAGCCGAAGGGGTGAGTGGTGGCCGACATCCAACTTCTCGAAGTTTCGCCCACCAACCGCTTGCTGATCGAGAAGATCGGCCGGCTCCGTGTCCGGGCTTGGGCGACGGAGATTCCCGAGGTGGTCAGTCTGGGTGTGTGGCTGGATCACTTCGATGAGACGGCCCGCCATTGGGTGATGCTGCGAGAGGGCGAGCCGATTGCCGCCGCCCGGTTGACCGTCCATCAGTCGCTCGATGAGGTGCCAGAGCCGGAGGTGTACGTTGGGGTATTCCCCGATCCGCTACCCACACCGATCGCGTCCATTAATCGGCTTGTCGTGGACCCATCGGCACGGGGGCTGGGGTTGAGTCGGCGGCTCGACCTGTGCCGGCTCGACGCGGCCGAGGCGTGCGGTTGTCGGTGTGTCGTCGGCGAAACGCCGTCAGGGGAGCGGCGCGTCAAACAATTGGAGTCGCTCGGCTTCGTAAATGCAGGAGGAGGAGCGCCGTACTTCGCTCCCATGTTTTACGCCAGCCGCTCGTCCGTCGTGCTGGTATGCTACCTTCCTCGGGCTGAGCTGCGTACCGTAACGTCTGGTCGTCCTGCTGGTCCGAGTTGCCGTTGAACTGCCGCAGGGCGGCGGCCTCGTCGAAGCACTGCCGCAGCGGCATCGCCATCCGCGGGCCGCTCAGGATTTGCTCCAGACGGCCGAGCCCGATCTGCCGTTCCCTGGCGGCGGGTCGTCGATCGGGGACCATCCGAGGTGGAGGGCCGCATGGACACCACCCTGATCATGTCCGACCCCGCCGTCATGATGGGCAAGCCGGTCGTCGCCGGCACGGCGCGCAAGGTCGCACGGCTGGCGAGTCCTGCGACAGATCGTAGAATGGACGTAACAACTTCCGGGGGTTGCCCATGACGACGATCGACCGCATCACCGCCCACCCGCAGCAGTGCGGCGGCCGGCCCTGCGTCCGGGGGATGCGCATCCGGGTCAGCGACGTCCTCGATCTGCTCGCCGCCGGCCTGTCGCAGGCCGAGGTCGTGGCCGAGTTGCCCGACCTGGAGCCGGAAGATGTCACCGCCTGCCTGAGGTACGCCAGCGCCCAGGTGTCCCGGCCCGAGGTCGCGGCGTGACCCTCTGGCTCGACGCCCAACTGCCCCCCTCGCTTGCGACGTGGCTGGCCACCACGTTCGGGGTGGCGTGTGTGCCGGTCCGCGACGTGGGGCTGCGCGACGCGCTCGACCCGTCCATCTTGGCGGCGGCGCGGGCGGCCGGGGCCGACGTGCTGACCAAGGACGCCGACTTCGCCGCGATGGTCGGCCGTCTCGGGGCACCGCCGCGGGTGCTCTGGCTGCGGTGCGGCAACACGTCCAACACCGCCCTTCGGGAACTGCTAACCCGCGAGTTGCCGGCGGCGCTGGCCCGCCTGGAGGCTGGCGAGACGCTCGTCGAGTTGGGGGCCGGGTAGTCCCCGAACAACACGCCGCAGCGGCCCTGGCCGCAGCGCGGAGTCGCTCCACCTCACCGCCGCCGCAGCAACAACAGCGTCTGGTCATCCTGTTGGTCGGAACTGCCCGTGTACCGCCGCAGGGCGGCGGCCGCCTCGTCGAAGCACTGCCGCAGCGGCATCGCCGTCCGCGGGCCGCTCAGGATCTGCTCCAGACGCGGGATGCCGAACTGCCGGTCCTTGCTGGCTGGTCGTCGATCGGGTACGATCCGAGGTGGAGGGCCCCATGGACACCACCCTGATCACGTCCGACCCCGCCGTCATGATGGGCAAGCCGGTCGTCGCCGGCACCCGGCTGACGGTCGAGTTCATCCTGGACGAACTGGCCGCCGGCACCTCGGCCGAGCAGCTCGTCGCGTCTCACCCGCGGTTGACCCTGGCCGCGGTGTCGGCGGCCCTGGCGTTCGCGGCCCGGGCGCTGCGGGCCGACGTCGTTTACCCGCTCGCCCGGCGCTCGGCATGAACCTGCTGGCCGACGAGTGCGTGGCGGCCGAGGTGGTCGCACGGCTGCGGACCGACGGCCACGACGTCGAGGCCGCCGGGGACGACGCACCGGGCGCGTCCGACGACGACGTCCTGGCCCGGGCGGCCGCTTCGGGGCGGGTGCTGTTGACAGCCGACAAGGACTTCGGTGAGCTCGTCTACCGGCTGGGGCGGGCTCACGCCGGGGTCGTCCTGCTGCGGCTGGCCGGGATGCCGCCGGAGGACCGGGCCGAGACCGTGTCGGCGGTGTTCCGGGACCGGGCGGCGGAGCTGCCGGGGAACTTTACTGTCATTGACAAGGACGCGGTGCGGGTCCGCCGCCCCACGACCGATCCATGATCCCGCCGTGTCGAGGACAGGGCCCGGACGCCGAATTGGCGATATGCCAACGAAGATGGGTTACGCATGGACGAACGGAAGCGGGGATTGCAGCCGCTCGATGACGAGGCGACCGGCTGCACGCTGGTGTTCGTACCATCGAGTCCCCCCTACCAGTACTTCTCAGCCCTCGCCGTGCTCGCCGGCTTGTACCCCAGGAAGTTCTCCGGTGTGTGCGAGTGCTACATCCAGCCGGACATCCACGACGGTAGATACCTCATGGGCGTCGGACTAGATTTCGATGGCGATGCCCCCGGCGATGATTGGTGGGGCATTTTTGTAGACAACGTGCGAGACGCCTGCGCGGACGACGAGGACATCCGCCTGGACCGCGCCGCCTGCGCGTTCGCCACCGTCGGGGAGTTGCGCGCGGCGATGCTACACGCCGGCACTGTCGGGTTCGAGGACGGGTCGGCGGTTTGGATATCGGACCCGGCCGGCCCGGACCCAGACTCGCCGTTCACCGTCCTCTGCCGGCGCATTCCTCGGCCGGAGACGTAGGGGGGCCGGTCACTTGGGCGGCAACGCCAAAAAAGTAACTCCAGCAGGTGGCGGCGCTCTCGGTTCCTCGGCGGTTCAACGGTTCCGAGCACGTCCGCCGCAGCTGAGCGGGGTCGCCCCACCTCACCGCCGCCGCAGCAGTAGCAGCGTCTGGTCGTCCTGCTGGTCCGAGCTGCCGGTGTACCGCCGCAGCGCCGCGGCCGCCTCGTCGAAGCACTGCCGCAGCGGCATCGCCGTCCGCGGGCCGCTCAGGATCTGCTCCAGACGCGGGATGCCGAACTGCCGGTCCGGCGTCCCCTGGTACGCCTCGAAGAAGCCGTCCGTGTAGCAGATGAACGTGTCGCCCGGCTCCAGCGTCACCCGCTGGTCGCCGGCCTCGGGGGCTTGCAGCGGGTTGCCGACCATCAGCGTCCGCGTCGCCGGCACCGCGGCGATCGCGCCGTTCGCCTTCCGCAACAGCGGCTCCGGATGGCCGGCCAGCGAGTAGACCACCTCGCCCGTCGCCGCGTCGTAGATCCCGTGCACCAGCGTCACGAACTGCTCCGTCGCGTGGTCGGCCACCAGGGCGTCGTGCAGCCGGACGATCAGGTCGGCCGGGCCGCTCGCCTGCGGGGCGAGCTGGCGCATCAGCGTCCGGGCCGCGATCATGTACAGCGCCGCCGGCATGCCCTTGCCGGACACGTCGCCGACGAAGAACGCCAGCCGGCCGTCCGCGAGCGGGAAGACGTCGTACAGGTCGCCGGCGACGCCGCGCGCCGGCAGCACCTTCGCGAATAGCTCGATGCCGCGGCCCTTCTCCAACACGTCGAAGTTGTGCGGCAGCAGCGACAGCTGGATCTCGCAGGCCGCCTGCAGCTCCTGGTCGGTCTTCGCCCGGCGGATCAGCTCCGCGTGCATGACCGTCTTCTCGATGACGATCGCGACCTGCATCGCGATCACCATCAGCAGGTCGAGGTCGTCCCGGGTGAACATGCCGCCGCCGCGGAGGGCGTCGAGCTGCACCACGCCGAGCCGCCGGCCGTTCGCCCCGAGCAGCGGCACGCACAGGAACGAGCGCAGCTCCAGCGACGTCATCGTCCGCGTCATCGGCAGGGTCGGGTCGTGGGCGACGTTCTCGCTCAGGAGGCCCTCGCCCGATTCGAGCGCCCGCTGGACGAGCGACCGGCTGTAGGCGTAGTCCTGGACGACGCCCTGCCGCCGGGTTCGCTGCGCCCGGACGCGGAAGAGCAGCTGGGTCGAGCTGTCCTCGAGCCGCCGGCCGCCGCCCTCGCGCTCCAGCAGCAGGACCATGCCGCGGTCGGCCTGCGGGAAGAGGGTGAACAGCAGGCCGAGCAGCTTGTCCAGGAGCGGGTCGAGGTCGAGCGTCGTGCCGAGGTGGCGGGCGATCTCCAGGACGTTGCGCAGCTTCTGGGCCGGGTTGTTCTGGTACAGGCTGGCGTTGCTCGGCTGGGCGCTGATCGTCGCGGTGACGTTCGGCGGGCCGCTGTCCACGTCGCGGTCGAGGCGAAGCTGGAGGACGAACGGCCCGATCTGGACCTTGTCCATTTCGGTGAGCGGCGTCGGCTTGCGCGGCGGCAGCGCCTGGCTGTTGAGGTAGGTCTTGTTGAGCGCGCCGAGATCCTCGAGGTAGAACTGGCCCTCCCGGGAGGTGATGGCGGCGTGCTCGCGGCTGACGGCGAGCGGCTCGAGGTGGATATCGACGGTCGGCTCGCGGCCGATGACGGTCCGGTCCCCGCTGAGGGGGTAGACCTGGCCGAGGTTCGGCCCCGCGACGACTTGCAGACGCGCCATGATGCCGGCCCTACCGTGGCTTGCCGACGACGATTACCCCCGCCATGATACCATCGATGCGTCCCGGAACGGAACCACCCGCCGCGATTTCTTCGCCGCCGCCGCGCGACATGAACGCCGTCGTCGGCGTCGCGAACGTCCTGTTCGTCACGCTCGACTGCCTCCGCTTCGACGTGGCCCGGTCGGCGCTGGAGGAGGGCCGGACGCCGAACTTGGCGGCGGTGCTGCCGCCGGGCGGCTGGGAGGCGCGAGAGACGCCGGGGACGTTCACGCTGCCGGCCCACCTGGCGTTCTTCCACGGCTTCCTGCCGACGCCGCTCCTGCTCCCCTCTCCCCCCGGCTTTGGGGGGGGAGAGGGGCCGGGGGTGAGGGGGGAGGAGGCCGGTGCGGAGACGGCAGGCGTTATACCCACGACCGGCCCTCGCCCCCCTCACCCCAACCCCTCTCCCCCCGCAAAGCCGGGGGGCGAGGGGCTTCCGATCCACCCGCGCCTGTTCGCCCTCGACTTCGAGGGGTCGCTGACGATCACCCCCGAGACGTGCGTCTTCCGCGACGTGGCCGACATCGTCGCCGGATTCCGGTCGCGCGGCTACCGGACGTTCTGCGTCGGCGGCACCGGCTTCTTCAACAAGCGGAACCCGCTCGGCCACGTCCTGCCGGGCTACTTCGAGGAGAGCGTCTGGTCGCCGGAGCTGGGCGTGGCCGGCCGCGAGTCGGCCCGGCACCAGGTGGACGCCGCCCTGGCCTTCCTGGCGAGTGTCGAGCCGGCGACGCGGCTGCTGCTGTTCGTCAACGTCGCGGCGACGCATCCGCCGCATGCGTTCTATCTGCCGGGGGCGACGGCGGACAGCCCGGCGAGCCAGGCCGCCGCCCTGGCGAGTTTCGACCGGGAACTGCCACGCCTGTTCGCCGAACTGCGGCGGCGCGGGCCGTGCTTCTGCCTGGTGATGGCCGACCACGGCGAGGCGTACGGCGAGGACGGCCGGTGGGGCCACCGGATCGCCCACCCGACGGTGACGACGGTGCCGTATGCGGAGTTTGAGTTGTAAGGAGGTGTGTCCCGTCGCGGGAGTGCTCACCCAACCTCTGTATACTCCACATGATCCGCCAGCATGCCGACGGTGAGCCAGGTTTGGAAGTCCGCGTAGAGGACCGTTATGGGCCAGGGCGGATTCTCTGGGCCGTTCCGGGCCCAGGTCAGGTGGACCACGGCCACCCGCTCGGTGCCGTCACGCAGTTGGAATAGGACGTCGTCGCGATCGGACCGCCAGCCGATGGCATCCACCTGAATGCCGAACAACGGATGGCCACTCGCTACTTCCTTCCGCAGCTCGCGCTCGATGGCCTCGATCTGTCCCGGATCGCTCCCGGTCGGGTGCCAGGGCTTTAACCAGTGCACGGCAATATGCGACACGGCAGGTCGATCCTCGCCCGGAAGGGATCCGTTCAGCTTCGGCACGTCTCCTTTCGGCTACCCTACCCTTCCGTCGCCGGCTTTGCGATGATAAACCCTGCGACGGCACGGTGCCGTCCCGGGTCCCAGCGGCGGCCGCGTCATGATCACGCCACAGGATGACTTCCGCCGCCGCCTCGCCGCGTGCGAGTACCCGGGCTACGTCTACGGCTATCCGCACAAGAAGGCATATCGGCCGCTCGACCCGCCCTGGTCGCGGGCCGACGCCTGGCGCGACGAGGACCGTCGTCATCTCTACTGCTACGTCCACGTGCCGTTCTGTCGGCAGCGCTGCTCGTTCTGCAATCTGTTCACCTACGTCCCCGGCCGCGACGAGCCGACGGCGCGCTACCTCGACGCCCTGGCCCGCGACATGGAGGAGCAGGCCCGCGTCCTCGGCACGTTCGCCTTCGCCCGGCTCTACCTCGGAGGCGGCACGCCGACGTACCTCAACGCCGATGAGTTGCGTCGCCTCTTCCGCGATTTGCGCGATATCCTCGGCGTCGACCCGACCGCGACCCAGGGTTGCATCGAGGCCAGCCCGGAGACGCTCGACGACGACCGGATCGGCGTCCTGCGCGACGCGGGGGTTCAGCGCGTCAGCCTCGGCGTGCAGTCGTTCGTGGCGGAGGAACTGCGCGACGTCAACCGCCGCTTCGACTTCGACTTGCACGCCCGGGCGCTCGACCGGCTCGGGACGGCCGGCTTCCCGGAGTTGAACCTCGACCTGATCTACGGCCTGCCCGGCCAGACGCGCGTCAGCTGGTTCCGCTCTCTGGGGGCGGCCGTCGCCTCGCCGGCGACGGGCCTGTTCCTCTACCCGCTTTACGTCCGGCCGCTAACCGGCCTCGACCGGCGGGCCGACCGCGAGCCCGGCCCCGACCCGGTCGAGATGCACGCCTGGTACGACGAGTCGGTCGCACGCCTCGCCGCGGCCGGGTTCCGCCAGCAGAGCATGCGCCAGTTCCACCGCGGCCCGGCCGAGCCGCTCGGCGACGACTACCGCTGCCAGGATGACGGCATGGTCGGCCTCGGGGCCGGGGCCCGGTCGTACACGCGCCGGCTCCACTACTCGACGCCGTGGAAGATGGCGTCGCCCAACATCCGGGCCGTCATCGACGACTACTGCACCGCGATGGAAGCGGACGACTTCGCCATCCGACACGGCTTCGTTCTGAACGACGACGAGCGCCTGCGCCGCTGGCTGATCCAGTCCCTGTTCGCCGGCGGCGTCGATTGGGCGGACGCAAACCGACGGTTCGAGCCGAGCGCGTTCGTCCCGTTCCGGAGCCTGTTCGAGTTGCTCGATGAGGAGGGCTGCGTCGTTTGCCGCGACGGCCTAGTGAACCTCACGCCGCGCGGCGTGCGGCACAGCGACCTCGTCGCGACGCTGTTCTTCTCGCCGTGGGTCCAGCAGCGCATGGCCGAGTTCGAGTACGACACATGAGCCTTCTCGTCCTGTTCCGCAGCCGGCTGGAGTGGTGCAACTACACTTGCCACTACTGCCCCTGGAACGCGACGCTCAACCGCGTCGGCCGCGACGACTTCGCCGACGACGAACGCCGCGTCCGCCGCGTCGTCGAGCGCGTCGCCGAGTTGCCGCGGCCGGTCGAATTCTTCGTCACCCCGAAGGCGGAGTACCTCGTCCTGCCGTACTGGCGCGAGGCCGTCGCCCGGCTGACGAAGCTGCCGCAGGTCAGCCGCGTCACCGTGCAGACGAACCTGTCGTTCGACGTGGCGGCTTTCCTCGGCGAGGTCGATCCGGAGAAGGTCGCCTTCTGGACGACGTTCCACCCGACTGAGGTGCCGGCCGAGTCGGTCGAGACGTTGCATTCGCGTTGGGAATTACTCCACCGCCACGGCGTGCCGTTCAGCATCGGTCTCGTCGGGACGCGCGAAAACCTCACACACCTGGAATTACTGAGGCGGCGACTCCCGCCAGATGTGTACGTCTGGGTCAACGCCTACAAGCGCGAGCCGGATTACTACACGGCGGACGACCTGGACCGCATCCGCGCCGTCGATCCGTGGTTCGATCTGAACAACCAGCACTACCCGAGCCTGGGGCGGCCGTGCAGCGCCGGCCAGCTCGCGGTCTATCTCGACGACGAGGGTGACCTGCGGCGTTGCTTCTTCGTCGGGAAGTTGATCGGAAACCTCTTCCGAGACGGGTGGACAACATTACCGGAGGCGGAGGCGTGTCCCAACTCGACGTGCCATTGCTACGTCGGGCACATGCACATCCCGGAGCTGGACTTTCGCGGCGTGTATGGCCGCGATCTCGCGGTGCGGATCCCGGCGCGGTGGCGGGCGGGCCGCGTTACTCCGGCGGCACCAACCGCTTGACCGGGCTCGGCGTCGGCCCGTGGTCGTCGTCGAAGTGCGACACGCCGCCGGGGCGCAGGTCGCGCAGCAGGGCCAGCATCTTCTGGATGATCTCGACCGACCGCCGACACCATTCGCCGTCGCGCGGGAACGGATACTCTCCGACCACCTCCGGCCCGATCGCCGTCCACCACGCGTCGCGGTCCAGCGCGACGACCATCTCCTCCAGCTCGTGCTCCAGCTGGGCGAGGATGACCTGGAAGCGCACCCAGCGGTGGTGGTCGAAGTTGAACTTGTCGCGCAGCAGCTCGCCGGCCGCCTGGCCGCGGCGCATGATCGCCTCGATCTTGGCGCGCGGCATGTTCAGGTTCAGGCCGCCCTCGTCGCCGGCCAGGCGGATCGTGATGATCCGCTCGCGGTAGCTCGGCAGCGTCGCCTGGAGCGTGTCGCGGTGGTTCTTCGCCGTGTAGAAGATCCCCTCCAGCAGGCCGAGCAGCGAGTCGATCGCGTACCACTCCAGGGCGAGCCGCTCATGGGCGTCCGGCAGGTGGATCGGCTCCAGCCCGGCCGGCGGGCGGTCCGCGCCGTCGGCCTGGACGACGCTCAGGTAGTCCGGCCGGAGCGAATCCCCCGCGACGAACGCCGTCCCGGGCATCTCGGCCAGGTTGATGCCGAACGTCGGGCAGTCCGGCAGCCAGCGGTCGAACAGGTGGATCGGGAAGTTGCTGACGATGCCGCCGTCGCTGAAATAGCTGCGCTTCAGGTCGCCGGCCGTCGGCTCCGAGCCGGCCTCGGCGCTGAGCGTGTAAAGCGGCACCGCGCTGAACAGGAGCGGGAAGCTCAGGCTCATGCGCACCGCGACGATCACCGGCAGAGCGTCGCCCTGCGGCAGGTAGAAGTACCCGGCCGGCAGCGGCCCCGGCACTTTCGTCGGCGGGTGGGCCTTCAGGTGCTCGACCACCGCGGCGGGGAAGAGCCGCCGCCATTCGTCCTCCTTGGCGACGAGCAGTTCGCCGTCGAGCGGGAAGCGCACCGGCCGGCGCAGCGACAGGTCGCTCGTCATGATGAGCAGGTCGATCGGCTGGTCGGGCCGCTTCGCCTTGAGGTGGCCGAACGTCAGCGGCCCCTGGCCGAGGCCGGCCAGTTCGTCCAGTTGGCGCGTCAGGTACTCGGTCAGCCCTTCGCCGAGCTGCGTGGTGCCGAGGCCGGTACACAGACCGAAGTGGTTCGCTTGCAGGTCGCCGAGCAGGCCGTGCAGCCGCCGCCAGAGCGACCAGCCGCGGTAGATCAGCACCGCGACGAAGACCGTGACGCCGAAGCAGATCGGCAGGACGACGTGGACCCAGGCCGGCAGGGCGAACCACCACCCCGGCCGGTACGCCTCCGGCAGGTAGCCCGAAACGAACAGCAGGACGCCGGCCAGGAGCGTGACGACCAGGGCGATCTGGAACGTGCCCCACAGGACGCCGCGGATCAGGCCGGCGACCCAGCCGCTGAGGCCGCCGCCGGCCTTCGTCCCTTCCAGGTAGCCGCGCAGCAGGTCGAACAACGGCCGGGTCGCCGCCTGCGGCTGGAACAGGTTCAGCAGCCGGCCCTCGCTGCCGAGTTCCTGGCAGAGCTTCTCCAGGCGCTCGAAGCCGCCCTGCTCCCGGCCGTGCTCCGCCGCGGCGACGGCCGCCGCCGCGATCGCCCCGGCCGACGAGCCGCCGATGCCGCGGAACCGGTACGCCGTCGCCAGCTCGAGGGCCGCCATCGGGTAGACGACGCCGCTGGTGATGCCGCCCTGCATGACCAGGTCGCAGTACCGGTCGGCGGCGTCGTAGCGGCGCTGGCCCTGCCCCGGCATCGCCGGCGGCGTCGGAAGCGTGGTCATGGGCGGACCTCGGTCGGGGTCAGCTTGATCGTCCATTCCTGGCGCTGGCTCGTCCCCGAGACGCGGTGGACGAAGTGGATCGGATAGCCGAGCGTCGCGTCGAACCGGGCGACGCAGTAGTCCCGGCCGCCGGCCTCCGTGCGGATGACGGCCGGCGGCTCGCCGGAGAGGTGCCGGCCGCGCGTCCCGGCGGCGGCCCGGGTCGCGACGCGCTCGAAGTGGTCGAGGATGCCCTCGACGGTCTGCCGGTCCGGGTCCTCGTCGCGGAACAGGCCGGCCGTCGCGCCGAGGGCCAGCCCGGCGGCCGGGTCGTCGAGTAGCATCGGGTGGCCGTTGCACATCACGCGCACCGCCCGGCCGTCGCGCACGGCGACGTGGTAGACGTCCGGCCGCGGGTCGCGGTCGCGGCGGACGCGGTAGTCCAGGTCGTAGTCGCGCACCCCGGCGGCGGCCCACTTCTGGCGGGCGGCGGCGATCTGGGCCGGCGTCAGCTGGATGCTCCGGTTGTACAGCACCGGGGCGAGGATCGCCACGCCGCCGAGGACGACGAGCAGGACGAAGTAGACGAGCCAGGTGCGCGACGGCGGCTGCGCGGTCATCGGCGGTTCCCCCTCGAACCGCCGGCAAGCCGGCGGCTATGTGACGGCATTGTATGCCGCGTCACGCCTTGCGGAACGAGTCGGAACTCTCCCCCTTCGCGACGATGACGACGCCGTGGTCGGTGACGGTGAAGCCGCGCCGCCGGTCGTGGGCGAGGTCTTCCCCCAGCACGGTGTGCGGCGGGATCTGGACGTACTTGTCGACGATGACCCGGCGCAGCCGGCTGTACCGGCCGACCTCGACACCCTCGAACAGGATCGACTCGTCCACGACGGCGAAGCTGTTGACGCGCGCGTTCGGCGACAGGATGCTCCGCCGGACGCTCCCGCCGGAGACGACGCTCCCCTGGCAGACCATGCTGTCGTGCGCCTCGCCGCGGCGGACGGTGCCGCGCGCGCCGTCCTCGGTGAAGACGAACTTCGGCGGCGGCAGCTGCGGCTGGTGGGTCCGGATCGGCCAGACCGTGTCGTACAGGTTCAGCACCGGCGAGACGGCGACGAGGTCCATGTTCGCCTGGTAGTAGGCGTCGAGCGTGCCGACGTCGCGCCAGTACGGCACGGCGTCCGTCTCCGGGTCGCGGAACGGGTAGGCGCAGACCGTGCCGCCGGCGAGGATGGCCGGGATGATGTTCCGGCTGAAGTCGTGCGGGCTGTCGTCGTGGGCCGCGTCGGCGAACAGCGCCTCGTACATGGCCTTCGCCGAGAAGACGTAGATCCCCATCGACGCCAGCGTCCGGCCCGGGTCGCCCGGCAGCGGCGGCGGGTCGGGCGGCTTCTCGACGAAGCCGCGCACGCGGTGGTCGCCGTCGACGTCGAGGATGCCGAAGTGGACGCCCTCCTCGCGCGGCACCGGGATGCAGCCGATCGTCAGGTCGGCGCGGTGGGCCTGGTGGAAGGCGATCATCGGCCGGTAGTCCATCTTGTAGATGTGGTCCCCGGCGAGGATGAGGACGTCCTTGGCGTTCGCCTTCTCGATGCTGTAGATGTTCTGGTACAGGGCGTTCGCCGTCCCCTCGTACCAGTGCGACCCGGTGCGCTGCTGCGGCGGGACGACGTCGATGTACTCGTCCAGCTCGCGGTGGAGGAAGCTCCACCCCATGGCGATGTGGCGGTCGAGGCTGCGCGCCTTGTACTGGGTCAGGACGAGGACGCGGCGGAGGTCGCTGTTGATGCAGTTCGACAGGGTGAAGTCGATGATGCGGTAGACGCCGCCGAACGGCACGGCCGGCTTGGCCCGCTCGCGCGTGAGCGGCTCCAGGCGGGTGCCCTTGCCGCCGGCCAGGATCAGGGTGAGTACGTCCTTCATGGCATGGACCCCGGTGCCGCCCTCCGTCGCGTCGCTGGCTGCATCATGCCAGGGGGACCGGGTCGGATCAAGACGCCGCCCGATTCGCCGGGCGATAGAATGAAAGCGACGCCGGGCGGCGGTCGTACCCGGCGACCACCCGAGGGAAACGACGAGATGAGCGAGGCGGACATCACGGCGCGCGCCGGGTTGCCCAAGGCCCCGACGGGGATCGACGGCCTGGACGACGTCCTGGGGGGCGGCCTTCCGGCCGGCCGGCCGACCCTCATTTGCGGCTCGGCCGGCTGCGGCAAGACCCTGTTCGGCATCGAATTCCTCGTCCGCGGCGCGACGCGCCACGGCGAGCCGGGCGTCCTGTTCGCGTTCGAGGAGACGACGCGCGAGCTGGGCGAGAACGTCCGGTCGCTCGGGTTCGACCTCGACGCCCTCGCGGCGAAGAAGCTCCTCAAGGTCGAACACGTCCGCGTCGAGCGCAGCGAGATCGAGGAGGCGGGGGAATACGACCTGGAGGGGCTCTTCGTCCGGCTCGGCCACGCGATCGACACCCTCGGGGCGAAGCGCGTCGTCCTCGACACGCTCGAGACGCTGTTCAGCGGCCTGTCGAACGAGGGCATCCTCCGGGCGGAGCTGCGCCGCCTGTTCCGCTGGCTCAAGGACAAGGGCGTCACGGCGATCATCACCGCCGAGCGCGGCGCGGGCACCCTGACCCGGCACGGCCTGGAGGAGTACGTCTCCGACTGCGTCATCCTCCTGGACCACCGCGTCGACGAGCAGGTCTCGACGCGCCGGCTGCGCGTCGTCAAGTACCGCGGCAGCGCCCACGGCACGAATGAGTACCCGTTCCTGATCGACGAGGCCGGCGTCACCGTCCTGCCGATCACGTCGCTCGCCCTGGCCCACGACGCCTCGCGGGAGCGCGTCTCGACCGGCGTCCCGGCCGTGGACGACATGCTCGGCGGGGGGTACTTCCGCGGGGCGACCGTCCTCGTGACCGGCGGGGCCGGCGCCGGCAAGTCGAGCCTCGCGGCGCACTTCGCCCGGGCGGCGTGCGGCCGGGGGGAGCGCTGCCTGTACCTGGCGTTCGAGGAGTCGCCGGGCCAGATCCTCCGCAACATGGCCTCGATCGGCCTCGACCTCGCCCCGTGGGTCGGGCGGGGGCTGCTCCGCTTCCGGGCCATCCGCTCGATGCACTACGGCCTGGAGATGCACCTCACGTCGATCTACAAGCTCGTGCGGGAGTACCGGCCGGCGTGCGTCGTCCTCGACCCGATGGACAGCCTCGCCCAGGCCGGGTCGGTCCCGGACGCGACCCGGACGCTCATCCGCCTGATCGACTACTTCAAGGCGGGCGGCGTCACCGCCCTGCTGACGAACCTGGGGAGCGACGCGGGCGTCGCCGACTCCGGCATGAACGTCTCGTCCCTGGTGGACACCTGGCTCCTGCTGCGGAACCGGGAGCACGGCGGGGGACACACCCGAGCCTTCCGCGTGCTGAAGTCGCGCGGCATGGCCCACTCGAACCGGGTGCGGGAGTTCCGCCTCACCGACCGGGGCGTCGAACTCGGCGCGGCGCTCACCGGGACGGAGGGGGACGACACGACGACCGACGGAGGGAACGAATGACGACGCCATCCAGGCCCGAGGAAGCCGACGCGGAACTCCCGGAAGGCACCTGGGAACTCCGCCTCTACGTCGCCGGCCGGACCCCGAAGTCCCTCGCCGCGTTCGCCAACCTGAAGCGCCTCTGCGAGGAGCACCTCGCCGGGCGCTACATGATCGAGGTGGTCGACCTGCTCGAGCAGCCGCAGCTCGCCGAGGGGGACGAGATCCTCGCCGTGCCGACTTTGGTACGGAAGTTGCCCCATCCCGTCCGGAAGATCGTCGGCGACCTGTCCAACACGGAGCGGACGCTGGTCGGCTTGCAACTACGCCCCCGGGCCGGGGGCCCCAGTTGATCGGCGGCGAACCGAACGAGAGGAGCCGGCCGTGGAGCCGAACGACGCCCCGGTTGCCGAAGCCTTCGCACGGGCCGGGCCCGCCCCGCCCCCGGAGCGCTACGTCTTCCGCCTCTTCGTGAGCGGCATGACGCCGCGCTCGGCGAGGGCCCTCGCCGTCATCAAGGCGATCTGCGAGGAGCACCTCGCCGGGCGGTACGAACTGGAGGTCGTCGATATATACCAACGGCCGGACCTGGCGAGCGAGGACCAGATCATCGCCGCCCCGACCCTGGTCAAGAGGCTCCCCGCGCCGCTGCGGCGGTTCATCGGCGACCTGGCCGACGCGGAGCGCGTCCTGATCGGGCTCGGCCTCCGGCCCCCGCGGACGTGACCGGAGCTGGCCCGATGAGCGACGCACTGCGCGCCGAGAACGCGGACCTGCGCCTGCGCCTGGACGAGGCGGAGGAGACGCTGCGCGCCATCCGCTCGGGGATGGTCGATGCCCTCGTCGTCGGCGACGGGCCGAACCGCCGCGTCTACACCCTGGACGGGGCGGACCGGGCCTACCGCCTCTGGGTCGAGCAGATGAGCCAGGGGGCGGCCACCCTCGCCGCGGACGGGACCGTCGCGTATTGCAACCCGCGCCTGGCGGCCCTGCTGCTGACGCCGTTCGAGACGCTGCTCGGCCGGTCGTTTCGCCACGTCGTCGACCCGGACGACCGGGCGACCTACGACGGCCTGCTCGCCGCCGGGCGGGTCGGGGCGAGCCAGGGCGAGGTCAACCTCACCCGCCCGGACGGGACGCCGGTGCCGGTGTTCCTGACCCTGAACACTCTGCCGCCGGAGAGCGGGGCGGCGGTCGGCGTCCTCGTCACCGACCTGACCGCCCAGAAGCACCACGAGAAGCTCGCCGCGGCGATGGAGGCGCAACGGCGCGTCGAGGAGGCCCTGCGCGAGAGCGAGGCGAACCTGCGCGTCGCCCTGGCCGCCTCGGCCGAGGAGGGCCGCCGCAAGACCGAGTTCATCGCCCTGCTCGCCCACGAGTTGCGCAACCCGCTCGCCCCGATCCGCAACGCCCTGCCGATCGTCCGCCAGATCGGCGAGGCGGATTCCGTCCGCCCGGCGCTCGACATGATGGAACGCCAGGTGAACCAGATGGTCCGCCTCGTCGACGACCTGCTCGACGTCAGCCGGGTCACGCGGGGGAAGGTGCGCCTCCAGCAGGAGCGCCTCGACCTGGCGGCGGTCGTCGAGCAGGCGGTCGAGGCGGTCCGGCCGATGATCGACGCGGCCGGGCAGCACCTCGAGGTCAGTTCGCCGCCGCGGCCGATCCAGATCGACGGCGACCCGGCCCGGCTGGCCCAGGTCGTCGGCAACCTCCTCAGCAACGCCTGCAAGTTCACGCCGCGCGGCGGGCGGGTGCGCCTCGCCGTCGAGGCGGCCGGCCGGGAGGCGGTCGTCCGCGTCGAGGATAACGGCGTCGGCATCGCCGCCGACCAGCTCGACCACATCTTCGACATGTTCGCCCAGGTCGACACGACCCTGGAGCGCTCGACGAGCGGGCTCGGCATCGGCCTGACGCTGGTGCGGAACCTGGTCGAGATGCACGGCGGCAGCGTCGTCGCGGAAAGCCCGGGCGTCGGCCGCGGGGCGACGTTCGTCGTCCGGCTGCCGGCCCTGCCCGAGACGGCCGCCGAGGCGGCCGTCGTCACGCCGGCGATCCCCGCCCCGACGGCGTCGCGGCGCGTCCTCGTCGTCGACGACAACCGCGACGCGGCGGACAGCCTGGCGATGCTCCTGGAGCTGACCGGCCACGAGGTCCGGACGGCCCACGACGGCCTGGCGGCGGTCGAGGCGGCGGAGGCGTTCCGGCCGGAGGTCATCCTGCTCGACATCGGCCTGCCGAAGCTGAACGGCTTCGAGGTCTGCCGCCGCGTCCGCGAGCAGGGCCACGGCCGGGACGTCGTCATCGTCGCCCTGACCGGCTGGGGCCAGGAAGAGGACCGCCGCAAGTCGCGCGAGGCCGGCTTCGACCAGCACTACGTCAAGCCGATCGACCCGGCGGTGGTGGTCCGCCTGCTGGCGGAGTTGCCGGGGCGGTGACCATTCGCGGTCCGTTGGCCTTGCGTACATCGGACGGAGGGGCGACGATGGCGCAACAGAAGCAGACTCCGCCGCTCCGACTGCCCGCTGACCTCGTCGAGTTCCTGGCGGGTGGGCTGCAGCTGGAGTACGACCCGGCGGAGTGCGAGGCCGGTGCGGTCACCCTCCTGCCGCTGGCGGCCTTGCGGCCGGAGCGCTTTCCGGTCGAGACGGGCAACCTGGCCAACCACAAAGACGATCCGCACCATCCCGGCGTGAACTCGTATCTCGTATTGGGGGTCAATCTGACGGCGGCCTGCTCCGGGGATTACAACCCGGTCGGGCTCCTCCTTTGGCTTCCGCTCGAGCGACGGTACGGCATTTGGGACTGTTCGCACTGCGGGATCCAGGTGTTCGACGCAAACGTGACCTGGGCAGACATCGTCGCCGCGCCGGCCCGGTATCTCAACGCAGGCTGGTCGGGGATGGACCCGGCCTCGCCACCCGTGGAAGACCTGGTGCCGTGGCCGAACCACCCCTACGGGGACGGGCAGGTGTACGCCCCGCAGCCTCCGTGAGGGTGCCGCATGTCGAACTGGCGTCGAAAAGTTGTGGCCCTCTTCCCTGACCTGCGCGGCGAGGTGCAGCGGAGGGACTTCTCCATTTACCGGGTCTTCTTCGCGTTGCTGCCGATGAGTCGGGAGGCCCACGAACTCGTCGACACGGAGACCCTTCTCCGGATCTACGGCTTCGCCGAGTGGTGCTTCGAGCAGCGGGCGAAGGACATGTGGAACGCGGCCGGGGTCGCATTCTACGAGCACGTCTTCGACGGCCCGCGACGGCACTGGCCCGAGGTCGTTCGCTGGCTGCCGCCGAGAGTCGTCGCCGGCTGCTGGGGCCTTTGGGAATGGCGGCTATCCGAAGACGACGTCGCCGAAGTGCGTCGGCTCCTCGCCCAATGCCGCCATCCCCTGCACCACCAGGCCAGACTCTCGACGCGATGACCGCTCAGGATCCGGCGGCCCGCACCCGCTCCTCGACCACGTCCGCCAGCAGCGGGTGCCGGCCGAGCGGCTCGGCCAGGACGAACGCCACCGATGGGAACTCCGCCGCCAGGGCGTCGCGTTCCGCCGTCAGGTCGCGGCGGACGTGCACCCCGGCCGACAGGAAGTACGGCAGCAGGACGACGCGCGTCGCCCCGGCGGCGACACACGCCCGGCCGCCGTCGGCGATCGTCGGCTCGGCCAGTTCCAGGAACGACGCCACCACGACCGGGTGGCCCCGGCCGCGCAGCACCTCGGCGAGGTGGTGCAGGTCGGCGTTCGCCTCGGCCTGGCGGCTGCCGTGGGCGATCAGTAACACGGCCTGGGTCATCGGCGGCTCCCGGTGTCGGCGTGCGGCTCCCTCCCTATGTTATCCACGCCCGCGGCCCGTCGATCACGCAGCGGCAGGGGTTCCCCATGAGCAGCGACCGCCTCGGCGACTGGACCCTCGACCGTCAACTGGCCCGCGGGGCGACCTGGACGCGCTACCGCGCCCGCAACGCCGGCGCGGTCGCCGAGCTGACCGTCCTCGACGAGGACCACGCCGACGACGAGGCCGCCGTCCGGGCGTTCCAGCGCGAGGTCGCCGCCCTGAAGCAGCTCAACCACCCACACGTCGCCCGCCTCCTCGACGCTGGCACCATCGACGGCCGGCCGTTCTACGCCCTGGAGCACCTCGCCGGGCCGTCGCTCGCCGAGCACCTCGCCTCGGCCGGGCCGCTCGGCTGGGACGCCCTGTTCGACCTGACGCGGCAGCTCGCCTCGGCGCTGAAGTACGCCCACGACCGCGGCGTCTGGCACGGCGACCTCGCCCCGGACGGGATCGTCTTCGTCAGCGAGCCCGGCCCCGGGCCGCTACCGGTCGCGAAGATCACCGGCTTCGGCCCGGCCGCCGCCGTGCCGCCGCCGCCGGCGGAGCGCATCACCGCCTACACGCCGCCGGAACGCCGCGAGGGCAAACCCGCCGGGCCGCGCGGCGACGTGTACGGCCTCGCCGCCGTCGTCGTCGCCCTGGCGACCGGCCGCGCCCCGCAGGCCCCGAACCCGCTCGCCGGCCTGCCGGTCACCCTGCCGAACGAATTCCGCCTTCAACTCGAACGGATGCTCGACCCGGACCCGGCCCGACGGCCGCCCGACGGGAACACCCTCTGCCGCCAGCTCGACAAGGTCAAAGCCAGCCTCGCCGAGCCGACCCTGACCGAGACCGAGACGCAGCAGGCGACGGCGAACCTCGTCAGCCAGTACGTCCGCGAGGAACTCCAGGCCCAGAACGAGGGCGGGCCGGTTCAGCGATTCTTCAACCACCCCGGGGTCGTCATCCCGCTCTTCTTGCTCTGCGCCGGCACCCTGATCTGGACGTTCTGGCCGCTGAGCGTCGAGGAGCAGTTCCGCCGCGGGGCCGAGCTGATGAAGTCCGACGACCCGTACGACTGGTCGCGGGCGTTCACCGACCACTTCGAGCCCCTGGAGAAGGCCCACCCCGACCACCCGTACCAGACCCAGCTGACCGAGTTTCGCAACCGGCTCGCCCGCAGCGACGCCGAGCGCGCCGCCGCCCGGGCCGCCCGCTGGGCCGGGCCGATGACCGAGGCGCAGTGGAAGTACCAGGAGGCCCTCCGCGCCCGCCAGCAGGGCGACGAGAAGCGCGCCCGCGAGACCTGGCAGGCCCTCGTCGACGCGTTCGGGCCGGTCGAATCCGAGGGGCCGTGGGTCCGCCTGGCAAAGCAGCGCCTCGACGAGGAGAAGCCGGACGACCTCGTCGCGAATCGAAAGCTGGAGCCGGTCCGGGCGGCGCAGACCCGGGCAAACATCCTCCGCGCCCAGGGCAAGGGCGAGGAGGCCGACCGGATCGAACGCGGCCTGAAGTCCCTCTACGCCGACGAGGCCGGCGTGCTGAAGAAGTAGGTCAGGCTTTCCAGCCTGACGGATCGACGCCGGAGTCAGGCTGGAAAGCCTGACCTACACGAGGAACCCCATGCGACTCGCTCTCTCCCTGGCGGTCGTCCTGCTCGCCGCCGTGCCGGCCGTCGCCGAGACGCGGCCGAACGTGATCCTCTTCCTCGCCGACGACCTCGGCTGGGGCGACCTCGGCTGCTACGGCCACCCGGCGATCCAGACGCCGCACCTCGACGCCTTCGCGAAGCAGGGCGTCCGCCTGCCGCAGTGCTACTCCGCCAGCGCCGTCTGCTCGCCGTCGCGGTCGGCGCTCTTGACCGGCCGGACGCCGCACCGCAACGGCGTCTTCACCTGGATCTCGCCGGGCAGCGAGTGCCACCTCCGTAAGGAGGAGGTCACCCTGCCCTCCCTGCTCAACGCGGCCGGCTACGCGACGTGCCACTCCGGCAAGTGGCACCTCAACGGCCAGTTCAACCGGCCGACGCAGCCGCAGCCGAACGACCACGGCTACGACTGGTGGATGGCGACGCAGAACAACGCCGGGCCGAGCCACAAGAACCCGACCAACTTCGTCCGCAACGGCAAGGCGGTCGGCCCACTCGACGGCTTCTCCGCCCCGCTCGTCGTCGACGAGGCCGTCGCCTGGCTCAAGGACCACCGCAACGCCGAGAAGCCGTTCTTCCTCGCGGTCTGGACGCACGAGCCGCACCTGCCGATCGAGAGCGACCCGCAGTACCAGAAGCCGTACGAGAAGATCGAGGACGCCGACGTCCGCCAGCACCACGGCAACGTCACCCAGCTCGACGCGGCGTTCGGCAAGCTGATGAAGGCCCTCGACGACCAGAAGCTGGCCGAGAACACGTTCGTCTTCTTCACGTCGGACAACGGCCCGGAAGGCGACGGCGTCACGAAGCGGACGCGCGGCTCGACCGGCGGCCTGCGCGGCCGGAAGCGGAGCATGTACGAGGGCGGCATCCGCGTGCCGGGGATCGCCCGCTGGCCGGGCAAGATCCCGGCCGGGACGACGTGCGACGTGCCGGTCATCGGCAGTGATATGTTCCCGACGATGCTCGGCGTCGCCGGCGTCAAGGTGCCGGCCGACCGCAAGCTCGACGGCGTGGACGTCCTGCCGGTCTTGACAGGCAAGGCGAAGGAGGTCGCCCGGCCAGTGCCGCTGTACTGGCGGCTGCGGATGGCCCCGGCCCCGTTCCGCGTCGCGATGCGCGTCGGCGACTGGAAGATCCTCGCCACCGAGGACCTGGCGAAGTTCGAGTTGTACAACATCGCGGCCGACCCGAAGGAGACGACCGACCTCCAGGAGAAGGAGAAGGACCGCTTCGAGGCGATGAAGAAGCAGCTCAAGGCCCTGCACGAGGAGATCGAGAAGGAAGGCCCCGACTGGTGGAAGCGCCTCACCGCCGACGGCGCGCGGCCGATGCCGCCGCCGGAGCAGCCGCCCGCCTCCGCTCAACCGGCCCGGCCGAACGTCGTCTGGATCGTCGTCGATGACATGTCGGCGAACTTCTCCTGCTACGGCGAGAAGCTCATCCAGACGCCGCACGTCGATCGCCTGGCGAAGGAGGGGACGCGCTTCAGCCGGGCGTTCGTCACCGCCCCGGTCTGCTCGCCGTCGCGGTCGGCGCTCGTCACCGGCATGTACCAGACGAGCATCGGCGCGCACCACCACCGCAGCGGCCGCGGCACCGAGAAGATCCATCTTCCCGAGGGCGTCGTGCCGGTGCCGGCCCTGTTCAAGGCGGCCGGCTACTGGACGAGCCTCGGCGGGCCGCGCGTCCAGGGCAACGCTCTGGCGAAGTCGGACTACAACTTCGAGTGGCAGCGGGCCGACCTCTACGACGGCAACGACTGGGCCGGCCGCAAGGCGGGGCAGCCGTTCTTCGCCCAGGTCATGCTCCACGGCGGCAAGAACCGCGAGGGCGCGGCCTGGGCGACCACGGCGAAGAACGCCCTCGGCACGCTCACCAGCCCCGACGACGTGACGCTGCCGCCGTACTACCCGCGCGACCCGCTCCTGCTGCGCGACTGGGCGGCGTACCTCGACGCGGTCCGCTTCACCGACAAGCAGGTCGGCGACGTCATCAAACGCCTCGAAGACGAGAAGCTGCTCGACTCGACGGTCGTCGTCTTCCTGACCGACCACGGCATCAGCCACGCGCGCGGCAAGCAGTTCCTGTACGACGAGGGCACCCACGTCCCGCTCGTGCTGCGCGGCCCCGGCGTCGCGGCGGACAGGGTGCGCGACGACCTCGTCGAGCACATCGACGTGGCGGCGACGTCGCTCGCCCTGGCCGGCATCCCGGTGCCGAAGGCGATGCAGGGCCGCGACGTGCTGGCGAAGGGCTACCAGCCGCGCGACGCCGTCTTCGCCGCCCGCGACCGCTGCGACGAGACGGTCGAGCACCTGCGCTCGGTCCGCACGGAGCGCTTCAAGTACGTCCGCAACTACCTGCCGGAGCGGCCGCACCTCCAGCCGAACCGCTACAAGGACAACAAGCCGATCGTCCAGAAGCTCCGCGAACTACACGAGGCCGGCAAGCTCGACCCGCTCGCCGAGCGGCTGCTCTTCGCCCCGAAGCGCGAGGCGGAGGAGCTGTACGACCTGGCCGCCGACCCGTTCGAGACGAGGAACCTCGCCGCCGACCCGGCCCACAAGGCGACGCTGGAGGAGATGCGCCGCCGGCTCGCGGCGTGGGAGAAGGAAACGAACGACCTCGGCCGGCAGCCGGAGGCGGAGAAGATGTACGACGCCGACATGGCCGTCTACCTCCAGGGGCAGACCGGCCGGGCGGCCGAGGTGCTGAAAGCGAACATCGAGCTGATGAAGAAGTGGGCGAAGGAGGGGAAGTGATGTCGCGTCTGTCCGTGCTGGTCCTCGCTGTCATCGCCATGTCACCGCTCGCCGCCGAGCCGGAGAAGGCCGGCCATCGCTTCATCGCCGCGGAGCGGACGACGGGGAAGATCGCGATCATCGACCGCGACGGCAAGGTCGAGTGGGAGTACCCGTGCAAGCACGACGTCCACGACCTGCACGTCCTGCCGAACGGCAACGTCCTGGTCCACCTCAGCCACACGCGCCTGGTCGAGGTCACGCCGGACAAGAAGATCGCCTGGGAGTACGAGTCGAAGCCGACGAAGGACAACCCCGGCAAAGTGGAGGTCCATGCCTTCCAGCGGCTCGACAACGGCCACACGATGATCGCCGAGTCGGGCAACTCGCGCATCATCGAGGTGGACCGCGAAGGCAAGGTCGTCGTCGCGGTGCCGCTCCAGGTGCAGCGGCGGGACGCCCACCGCGACACGCGGCTGGTGCGGAAGCTCGCGAACGGCAACTACCTCGTCTGCCACGAGGCGGAGGGCAAGGTACGCGAGTACGACGCGGCGGGGAAGGTCGTCTGGGAGTACGCCCTCGACCTGGGCGGCCGGCCGGCCAGTCCTGGTCATGGTCCGGAGGGACACGGCACCGCCCTGTACAGCGCCGTGCGGCTGGCGAACGGCAACACGCTGATCGGCGGCGGCAACAACAACCGCGTCGTCGAGGTGGACCGCGACGGCAAGGTCGTCTGGGGCGTGGACCAGAAAGAGCTGCCCGGCGTCACGCTCGCCTGGGTGACGATGGTCCAGGTGCTGCCGAACGGCAACGTCGTCATCGGCAACTGCCACGCCGGGCCGGACCAGCCGCAGCTCGTCGAGGTGACTCGCGACAAGAAGGTGGCCTGGACGTTCAGGGACTTCAAGACGTTCGGCAACAACGTCGCCGCGTGCCAGATCCTCGACGCCGGGAAGGTGGCGCGGTGAGGCGGGTCAATTCCACCGCGCCAGCTCGTCCTCGGCCCGCCGGATGAGCCCCTGGACGACGGCCGCCTCGGCCGGGGCTGGCTCGTGGAGAAGGAACTCGCGCAGCGGCCCCAGGGCCCGGCCCGGCCGGCCGGCCTGCAACAAGGCGACCCCCTCGTCGCGGACGTGGGTCGGGTCGTGCGGGGCGAGGCGGCGCAGCCGGCCGACGACGCGCGCCGCCCGGGCGTAGTCGTTGCGGCGGAGGTACGCCGCCTTCAGGTTCGACAGCAGCCGCAGGATCAGCGCCCCCGGCGTCACCGCCGTGAACGCCCGGGGCGGCAGCGGCCCGGCCGCCCCGGTCGCCTCGGCGGAGAGATCCTCGCACGCCTCCCGGTCGAGGAGGCGGCCGCCGTGAAACGGGTCGAAGAGAACCTCCTCGTCGCCGCCGACCGCCCGGGCGACGAAGTGTCCCGGCAGGCCGACCCCCTCGACGGTCAGGCCGGCCGCCGCGCCGACGCGCATCGCGACGAGCGAGAGCAGGATCGGCAGGCCGGTCCGCCGGTCGATCACGTCGCTGAGGTAGCTGTTGCGCGGGTCGTAGTAGTCGTGCCGGTTGCCGTGGAAGCCGAGGTCGCCGAACAGGTAGCGGACGAGGGCCTCGACCCGCCGGCGGAGCGGGCCTCGCGGTGCCGGCCGCAGCTCGCGGCCCCAGCCGTCCAGCTCGGCGAGGTAGCCCTCGACGTCGAGGCCGGGGTACTCGTCGCGCGCGACGAGCAGTGCGACCTCGGCCGGGTCGAGCGGGGCGGCCGGGTCGTCGGCGAGCAGAGAAAGCGCGGCGTCGAGGCTCATGGTGATATTATACCAGCAGGGACGCGCCCGGCGTTCGCTCCCCGTTCCCCGTGGCGAAGTGATGGGCCGATGGACCTGACCGTCGCGAACGTGTACGGCCTGCTGCTCCGCAGCAAGCTCCTCGCCGCCGACGCCGCCCGGGCGATGTACGCCCGCTGGCGCGACGAGGCCGGGCCGGCCGTCGAGAACGTCGCCCGGTTCGCCGCCTGGATGGTCGCCCAGGGCTACCTGACCGACTACCAGGCGAGCGTCCTCGCCCGCGGCCACGCCGACGGGTTCTTCCTCGGCGAGTACACCGTCCTCGACCGGATCGGCTCGGGCCGCATGGCCGGCGTCTACCGGGCGAAGCACCGCCTCGGCGGCGTCGTCGCGATCAAGGTCCTGCCGCCGTCGAAGGCGAAGGACCCGGTCCTGCTCGCCCGGTTCCAGCGCGAGGCGCGCCTCGCCCTGCGCTTCGACCACGCCAACGTCGTCCGGGCGTTCGAGGTCGGCCAGGCCGGCAAGGTCCACTACCTCGTCATGGAGTACCTCGACGGCGAGACGCTCGAAGAAGTCCTCCTGCGCCGCGGGCGCGTCCGGCCGGACGAGGCGGTCCACGTCGTCTACCAGGCGCTGCAGGGCCTGCAGCACATCCACGAGAAGGGCGTCGTCCACCGCGACCTGAAGCCGGGCAACCTGATGCTCGTGCCCGGCTCGGGCACGCCGGGCGACCTGCTCGGCGTCACGGTCAAGCTGCTCGACATCGGCCTGGGCCGGGCCATGGTCGAGGACGGCGAGGCCGGCGAGTTCGACGAAGGGCTGACCGGCGAGGGGGTCCTGCTCGGCACGCCGGACTACATGGCCCCGGAGCAGGCGCGCGACGCCCACGAGATCGACATCCGGGCCGACATCTACAGCCTCGGCTGCGTCCTGTACCACCTGCTGACGGGTCAGCCGCCGTTCCCGGACACGAACGTCATCAGCCAGATGATCCGCCACGCGCGGGAGCCGGCCCGGCCGCTGGCGGACTTCAACCCGGACGTGCCGCCCGGCCTGCAACAGATCGTCAACTGGATGATGGCCAAGGAGCCGGCCGGCCGGTACGCGACCCCGGACCGGGCGGCCCAGGCGCTGCGGATCTACCTCGTCGCCGGGCTGCCCGCCCCGGTCGAGGTCGGCAGCGACCCGCGCATGCGGCCGTTCCTGGACTGGCTCGACGAGAACCGCAAGTCGGAGCTGGAGCCGCCCGCCGGCCCGGTGCCGACGCCGGCACCGGCGACGCAGCCGACGCTCGACGTGTCGGAGCCGCCGGCCGAGCCGCCGCGGCGGAAGAAGCCGCGCCAGGCCCCGCGCCCCACGACGCCGCCGCCGTTGCCGGAGTCCTCCGGCGAGACGCCCGTCCCGGTCGCCGCCCCGCCGCCCCCGGGCCTGCTGACGAAGCGGGAGTTGCTCCTGTTCGCCCTCGGCGTCGGCTGCGGGGCAGTCGCGACGTTCCTCGGCTGCCTGCTCGCCCTGCGCGGGCGCGGCTAGGGGCGGCCGGGCATGCTACAATGGCGGGATGAAAGTCCTCGTCATCGTCGCGCGCGGCGTCCAGGCGTCCCTGGTCGGCTGTTACGGCAACCACTGGGTGACGACGCCGGCCCTCGACCGCCTCGCCGCCCGCGGCGTCGTCTTCGACGCCTGCTTCGCCGACGCCGCCGGCCCGGACGGCACCCGCCGCTCGTGGCGCACCGGCCGGATGCATCTGCCCGTCCCGGGCGTGTCGGTCGAGTCGCCGGCCCCGGCCGACCTGCTCGCTCAACTCCGTGCGGCCGACGTGCCGACGATGCTCATCCACGACGTCTCCCGGCCGCTGCCCGACGCGTTCCTCGACGGCTGGTCGGCGACGGTCGAGGTCGCCCCAGAAGGGGACGAGGCCCCGCTCGAACTCGCCCTGGAAGGGGCCGCCGAGGTGCTCGAGGCCCTGCGCGACGAGGCGGACGCCCTCGTCTGGCTCGACCTGCCGGTCGTCCTGCCGCCGTGGGACGTGCCGGCGGACTTCGTCGCCGCCCTGTTCGAGGAAGAAGAGGTCGAGGAGACGGAGGAGGCCGAGGAGACGGAGGACGACGAGGCCGACGAGGCCGACGAGGCCGACGAGGAGTTCTACGACGACGAGGACGAGGCCCCGCCGGAGTTCGTCGCCGCGCCGGCCCTCGGCCCGATCGACGCCGCGGACGACCACTTGGCGGCGAGCCTGCGGACGAGCTGCGGCGTGGCGGTGAACTACCTCGACGCCGCCCTGGAGCAGCTGTTCGAGTTGCTGGACGGCATCGACCCGAAGCGCGAGATGGCCGTCGTGTTCACGAGCGACCACGGCCTGCCGCTCGGCGAGCACGGCGTCGTCGGCGTCGCCGGGGCGCTGCCGCACGAGGAGCTGCTCCACCTGCCGCTGATCGTCCGCCTGCCGGGCGAGGCCCAGGCCGGGCGGCGCGTGCCGGACCTGTGCCAGCCGATCGACCTGGCGGCGACGCTGCTCGACCTGTTCGGCCTCGGCCTGCCGGAGGCGCACGGCCACAGCCTGCTGCCGCTGGCGCGCGGCGAAGGGTCGGCGACGCGGCCGTACCTGCTGAGCGGCGTGCGGACCGACGGCGGTGCGGTCTGGTCGCTGCGGACCCCGGCGTGGTCGTTCGTCCTGGGCGAGACCGGCCGGCTGTTCCTGCAACCGGAGGACGCCTGGGAGGCGAACGACGTCCGGCAGCACCACCTCGATTTAGCGGAGCGGATCGAGCGGACGCTGCGCGACGCGGTGACGGCGAGCCGTCAGCCGGGGCCGCTGGTGCTGCCGGCGCTGCCGGAGGACGAGCCGGCCCCGCCGAGCGAGGAGAGCCAGCCCAACACCGGAGAGACGCCATGATCCAACGCTTCGACCACGTCACGCTGGTCGTCCGCGACGTCGAGGCGGCGAAGCACTTCTTCGGGCTGCTCGGGTTCCGGGAGGACAAATCCGTCGTCATCTCCGGCCCGACGTTCTCGGCGTACATGGGCGTGGACGGCATCGAGGCCGACCACGTCACGCTCGTCCACGCCGCCGCGACGCCGCGGCTGGAGGTCCAGCTGCTGAAGTACCACCACCCGGCCCCACACTCCGACCCGGAGGGCACCGACCTGGCCCGGCTCGGGTTCAACCACATCTGCTTCGCCGTCGACGACCTGAAGGCCGAGGTCGCCCGGCTGCAAGCGAATGGTGTCCAGCTGCGCAACCAGGTGCTGGAGTTCCACGACCGGAAGCTCGTCTTCCTCGTCGGGCCGGAGGGCGTGACGGTCGAGCTGGCCGAGTGGGGGCCGGGACACGGGTAACGGCGTGGGCCAGGATTGGGTCCGGCATTTGCTCCCGGTATCCGCGTGCGATGCCGACCGGCAGGAGGAAGCATGGAACCCACGCCCCCGTTCTCGCGGCGGGTGATCGACCCGCTCAACTCCGTCGCGTGGTTCGCGATGGACGCCCTGTGGATGGTCCAGCTCGCCTGGCCGGCTTACGTCGCCGTCGGGCTGACCGTCGCCACGGGCGTCTGGCTGCTCGCGGCCGGCTGGCGGGAGGGCCGCGGGGCTTTCCTAGCCGACCTGGGGCTGAACTGCTGGATCGCGATGAACACCGTCTGGCTCGTCGCCGACCTGAACGGCTACAAGCCCGACCTCGCGGTCGTCGTACCCGTGGCGATCCTCGGGGCGGTCTTCCTCCTCGCCGCCGCGTGGTACTCCCAGGACGTCCGCCGGCTGCGAATCCGCGGCCGGTGAGGGCGAGTCCCCTTCGCCGACGGTGGAGCGGCGGGTACAATACCCGTATGACCCCCCTGCCGCTCGACCTCCAGACGGACCCGCGCCGGCCGCTGCTGGACCTGTCCGACGACGACCTCCGCGCCTGGCTCCAGGAGCGCGGCCAGCCGCCGCTGCGCGCCCGCCAGGTCCGCCGCTGGGTCGTCCAGGGACGGGCCGAGTCGTTCGACGCCATGACCGACCTGCCCAAGGCCCTCCGCCCCGAACTCGAACGCGACTTCCGCCCCTTCGGCACCGCGATCGACCGCGAGCTGTCGTCCATCGACGGCACCCGCAAGCTGCTCCTCCGCCTGGCCGACGGCAACCAGGTCGAGTGCGTCCTGCTGCCCGAGGCGGACCGCCGCACCGTCTGCGTCTCGACCCAGGTCGGCTGCGGCATGGGCTGCGTCTTCTGCGCCAGCGGCCTCAACGGCGTCGAGCGCAACCTGCGCCCCGGCGAGATCCTCGAGCAGATGCTCCGCCTGCGCAACCTCCTCCCCGCCAACGAACGGCTCACGCACGTCGTCGTCATGGGCATGGGCGAGCCGATGGCCAACCTGGAGAACCTCCTCGCCGCCCTCGATGTCGCCTGTTCGCCCGACGGGCTCGGCCTCAGCCAGCGGCACGTCCACATCTCGACCGTCGGCGTCCCGGCCAAGATCAAGAAGCTCGCCGACCTCGGCAAGAGCTACCACCTCGCCGTGTCGCTGCACGCCCCGAACGACGCCCTGCGCGACCGGATCGTGCCGACCAACGCCAAGGTCGGCCTCGCCCCGATCCTCGACGCGGCGGACTATTTCTTCGCCAAGACGGGCCGCCAGGTGACGTTCGAGTATGTCCTGTTGGGCGAGTTGAACGACCGGCCGGAGCACGCCCGCGAGCTGGGCCGGCTGCTGAGCGGCCGCAAGGCCCACGTCAACGTCATCCCGTTCAACCGGGTGCCGGGCCTGCCGTACAAGCGGCCGGAGCAGGACGCCCTGGCCGAGTTCCTGCGGGCGCTGCGCAACGCCGGCGTCGGCGTCACCGTCCGCAAGCGCAAGGGGGCCGACATCGACGCGGCGTGCGGCCAGCTGCGGCGGGCCTCCCAGGAAAAACCGCCGCCGGGCGGAACTTCCGCCGTCGGGGCGGGTTCGATGGAGTGACCGGGCGAACGGCGCGAGGGACCCGTGGCCACGATCGGTGAGACCAGCGCACAACTGGCCTTGCGCGACCCGGACATCCGGCTGATGCTCCAGGTGCGCGACGACCAGCCGGGTGCCTTCGAGGAGCTGGTACGCCGCTACCAGCAGCGCCTCCTCACTGTCCTGGGCCACCTCGTCGGCAACGCGGCCGAGGCGGAGGACCTCGCCCAGGAGGTCTTCCTGCGGGTCTACAAGGCCCGGGCGAAGTACCGGCCGCGGTCGAAGTTCTCGACCTGGCTGTTCACGATCGCGAACAACCTCGCCCTGAACGCCTTGCGCTCGCGGCAGCGCAAGCCGGAGGTGCCGCTGCCGGCGATGGAGTCCGGCCCGCTCGGCCCCCGGCCCCAGGAGCAGATGGTCGCCGACCCGCACTCTGGGCCGATGCGCCGCCTGGACCGCCACGAGCTGGCCGAGGTCGTCCGCCAGGCGCTCGACACGCTGAACGAACGCCAGAAGATGGCCGTCGTCCTGAACAAGTTCGAGGACATGGGCTACGCCGAGATCGCCGAGGTGATGGGCCTGACGCCGAAGGCGATCAAGTCGCTACTGAGCCGGGCGCGGATGAACCTGCGGCAGGCCCTGGCCGGCTACCTCGGCATCGACCCCGGCCCGGGCGACGAGCCGATCGACGACGAGTGAGGGAGCCATGACCGAACCCACCAACCCCGAGCGTGAGCGGCCGACCCCCGAGCAGGCCGAGGAACTCGTCGCCTACCTCGACGGCGAGTTGGACGAGACGACCGCCCAGCAGGTCGAGGCCCGGCTGAACACCGACCCGGCCGCCCGGCAGGAGTCGGAGGCGCTGCAGGCGGCGTGGGACCTGCTCGACCACCTGCCGCGCCCCGAGCCGTCGCCGGACTTCACCCACCGGACGCTGGAGAACGTCCAGGTCAAGGCCGACACCGCCCGGCTCCAGGCCCGGCGCCGGGCCTGGACGCGCTGGCGGCCGCGCCTCGTCGCCGCCGGCTGGGCCGCCGCCGTCCTGGTCGCCTTCCTGGCCGGCTACGTCGGCTTCCTCGCCCTGCGGCCGGCCGACCCGTCCGACCACGACCTGGCGCGCGACCTGAGCCTGATCGAGAACCAGCGCCTGTACGAGTTCGTCGACGACCTCGGCTTCCTCCGCCAGCTCGACACGCCGGCCCTGTTCGGCGAGGAAGGCGGTGGCCAATGACCCGCCCCCTCCGCCGCGTCGACCTCGTCGTCCTGGCCCTGGCCCTGCCGCTGCTGGCCGCGGCCGACGCCGGCGAGTCGGACCTGGAGCGGAACGCCCGCCTGCTGCTGCGCTGGAAGCAAGACCCGGAGCACTACGCCCGGCTGAAGCGCGACTACCGGGCGTTCCTCGCCCTGCCGCCGGAGCGCCAGGCGGAGCTGCGCCGCCTCGACCAGGAGCTGCGCGACCAGCCGCCGGAAACGCAGGCCCGCCTGCTGCGGGTACTGGAGCGCTACGCCGCCTTCGTCGAGGGGCTGCCGCCGGCCGACCGGCAGCGCGTCGAGGCGGCCCACGGCAAGGAGCGCCTCGCCCTGATCGAGCAGCTCCACCGCCGGCGCTGGTTCGAGCAGCTGCCGTACAAGCTGCGCGAGGAGCTGACCAACCTGCCAGAGGAAAAGCGCACCAAGGAGGTGGCAAAACTCGTCGAAGAGGACCGCCGGCGGAAACGCCTCCTGACCGGCGACTTGCGCAAGCGGCCGACGGTGCCGGGGAAGGCCGAGCCGTTCCCGACCCGGCCGACGCGGCTGAGCGACTACCCGCACGAGGTAGTGAGCTTCTTCGAGTACCACATCCGCGACCGGCTGACGAAGGACGAGCAGGACCGGCTGACGCAGGCCGAGGGGACGGTCGGCCCGCTCGCCCGGCTCATCGTCGAATTCGCCGACAGGTACCCGGTCCTGCCGCCGAACGAGAACAAGGTCGCGCCGACGACGTTCGCGACGTTGCCGCAGGACTGGAAGAAGGCCCTCAGCCAGGTCAAGCTCGACAAGAAGGGTGCCTTCCGCAAGGAACTGCTGCCCTACGAGGAGAAGTGGCCGGACTTCGCCCTCGCCGCGGTCCGCGTCGCCCAGGCGGAGCAGGCGAAGGACCTCGGCCCGCTCGGGGCGTCGCGGCCGGTGGACTACCCGCCCGACGTGACGCCGGTCGTGCGCCGCTTCCCCGAATTGAAGGCGCTCGAAGGGAAATGGCCGGACCACCCGCTGAAGCTGCACGACCTGGCCCGCAAGGCCGGCGTGGCGTTGCCGGGCCTGACGCTGCCCGGGGCGAAGCGCGACTGGGACGCCCTCACGCGCGAGCCGTGACCCGCTCGGCCGCCGAGGTCATTGCTTCTTCAGGACCGTCGTCAGGTACAGCCGGCCCCAGCCCGGGGCGACCTTCTCCAGGGCGTGGTCTATCCGGATCGCCAGGTCGCGCAGCCACGGCCAAAACTGGAAGTAGCCCGGGTCGGCGTAGCGGCGCAGCCGGACCGGCACCAGGCCGGTGCCGCGACACGCCCGGGCGATCTGCCGCTCGCCGTTGAGGCGGTAGTGGGCGACGAACGTGTCCTCGCACGCCCGGCCGTACAGGCCCCGGACGACGAGCTGGTTCACCGCATGCGGCAGCAGGCCGAAGACGCGGCGCAGCCAGGTGACGTAGTGCGTGCCGCTGACGGTGTGGCCGACGAAGTGGCCGCTGACGTAGTGCGTGCCGCTGACGGTGTGGCCGACGAAGTGGCCGCCCGGCTTCAGGACGCGCGCGACCTCGCGCAGGAACGTCCGGGGGTGGGCGACGTGCTCCAGGACCATCCGTGCCGCAACGGCGTCGAAGTGGCCGTCCGGGAACGGGAGCGTCCCGTCCGACGGCAGGGTCCGGAACCACTCGGGGTGTTGCAGGGCGGAGTGGGCCTGGAAGTCGGTCCCCCACACCTCGCGGTCCGGGGTGCGGAACGAGGCGAGCGCGCCGTTGTCGCCGCAGCCGAGGTCGAGGAGCCGGCCGCGTTCCGGCGCGGCGAGGGCGACCTCGTCGTGGTAGCCGAGGACGTGGAACACCTCGGTCGGGAACAGCCGCAGCATCAGCGACGACATGGCCGGCTCCTTTCGCCTTCGCTGGTGAGACGAATAGCCCGCCGGGCGGCGCGGAATCAAGGCCGGTCCGCGCCGCGGGTGCCCCTGTAGCTTTTGGCAGGCGGCTCAGGCGGCGGTCCAGAGGTGCTGCCAGTCTGGGGTGTCGGCCAGGGCGATTAGCTCGACCAGCGGGCCGGCGTGCTCGGCACGCCAGCGCGCCCC
>Ga0268299_1000892_pt1 | contig 71478 bp, 48 predicted proteins | sample NOBtaG_FD_193484 | JGI IMG/M metagenome (GOLD analysis project Ga0268299, IMG submission 193484) | Activated sludge microbial communities from bioreactor in Nijmegen, Gelderland, Netherland - NOB reactor | ecosystem: Engineered > Bioreactor > Aerobic > Activated sludge | place: Netherlands... | reverse complement strand
CACTTTGGGAGGTATCGAGCGGATTCGAACCGCTGTAGCAGGTTTTGCAGACCTGTGCCTAACCACTCGGCCACGATACCATGTTGACCAACTCTTGAAAAGTTGGGCCGCAAAGGTAAGGGCTTTTGTTCCAAATAGCGCAAGGGGAACGCGAAAAGAAATTTTAGCCGGAACGATGTTCGGGATGCAGCCAAAAGAGGCCAATTGCATTTTACCTTTGGCGCAAAACCCGTTGCTGACATCCTTCTTTGCCATCAAATCCTGCTCGTATGAAACATCTTACCGTACTACTGTTCTCCTTTTTTCTTTGCCTCCTGACAGCCGATTCCTTGTCCGCCCAAACGCTCGTCAAGGGAACTGTGGGCGACGAAGGCAACGCGCCGCTCGTGGGCGTCACGGTGTACGAACGCGGCACGACCAACTTCACCATGTCTGCCTGGGACGGCTACTACGCCCTGCGCGTCAGCCGCCCCGATGCCACTCTCGTGTTCTCGTACACCGGCCATGCCACCGTCGAGGTTGCGCTGGAGGGCCGCGCCGAACTGAACGTGCAGATGCGCGAGGGCTTGCTCATCCAGGGCCTCGAGATCGTCGGCTCGCGCGCGCTCAACCGCACGGTGACCAACTCGCTGGTGCCCATTGACGTGCTCGACGTGCGCCAGATCAGCGCCACGCAAGGCCAGCTCGACGTCAACCAGATGCTCCAGTACGCCGCTCCGTCGTTCAACGCCAACCGCCAGTCCGGCGCCGACGGCTCCGACCATGTGGACCCCGCCACTCTGCGCGGCCTCGGCCCCGACCAGACGCTCGTGCTCATCAACGGCAAGCGCCGCTACCAGTCGAGCCTCGTCAACATCTACGGCACGCGCGGGCGCGGCAACACCGGCACCGACCTGAACGCCATCCCTGCCGCCGCCATCGAGCGCATCGAAATCCTGCGCGACGGCGCCTCGGCCCAGTACGGCTCAGATGCCATTGCCGGTGTGGTCAACATCGTGCTCAAGGAAAACGTGGACGAGTTCAGCGGCAACCTCAACGTAGGCGCCCACCTGGCCCAGGACAACCCCGAGCGCAGCAGCTTCGACGGCGAGAACGTCCAGTTCAACGGCAACTACGGTTTCCGGATCGGGCAGGGCGGCTTTGTGAACGTGACCACCGACTACTGGCACCGCGGCCACACCAACCGCTACGACCCCTCCCTGTACCGCCGCCGGTTCGGCGACGCGGAGGGCGCCAACTTCGGCGCCTGGTTCAACGCCGAGCTCCCCATCGGTTCGGAATCCTCCGTGTACGCCTTTGGCGGCTCCAACAGCCGAAGCACGAATGCCTACGCCTGGAGCCGCGACCCCGGCGAAGAGCGCAACGTGGACACGCTTTACCCCAACGGCTTCGACCCGATCATCGCCTCCGAAATCGCCGACCGCAGCCTCGGCGTGGGCCTGCGCGGCACCTTGAGCCACTGGAACACCGACTTCGGCCACACCGTCGGCCTCAACCGTTTCCACTATTATGGCAAGGGCACCCTGAACGCCAGCCTCGAAGAGCGCTCGCCGACCGAGTTCGACGACGGCGGATTTCAACTACAGCAAAACACCACGAACCTCAACTTCAGCCGGCTGTTCAAAAACTGCCTGCAAGGCACCAACATCGCGTTCGGCATGGAGCACCGGCTCGAAAACTACCAGATTTTTGCCGGCGAGGAAGCCTCCTGGCAAACCTACGGCCCGGTGCTTTTCGTGAAAGAAGACGGCGACACCGTGGTGCGCCCGGGCGGCGCCCAGGGATTCCCCGGGTTCGGCCCTCAAAACGAGGTGAACCAGAGCCGGACCAACCTGGCCGGGTATGTGGACGGCGAGTTTGCCTTCACGTCCGCGTTCAGCGCCGCCGCCGCCGCAAGGTTCGAACACTACTCCGATTTCGGCAACACCCTCAACGGAAAAATGGCCATGCGCCTGCGCTTGGCCGACGGCCTCGCCCTGCGCGCCTCCGCCAGCACGGGCTTTCGCGCGCCGTCCCTGGCCCAATTGTATTTCAACTCGGTGTACACCGACTTCGAGTCAGGCGTGGCCGTGGACAAATTTTTGGCCAAAAACAACAGCCCGGTCACCCGCGCGCTGGGCATCGAACCGCTGAAAGAAGAAACCTCCGTCAACATCGGAGGCGGCATCGCATACAACAGCCGGGGCCTGACCCTATCGGTGGACTACTACCGCATCGCCATCGAAGACCGCATCGTGCTCACGGGCGATTTTGAAAACGACGACCCCGAGATCGGCGACGTGCTGCGCGCGCTCCATGTGGGCAGCGCCCGCTTCTTCGCCAACGCCATCAACACCACCACCAACGGCGTTGACCTCGTAGCCACCTATAGTGGCCACATCGGCGACGACAACCGCTTCACCCTGACCTTGGTCGGAAACTGGAACCAGATGACCATTGACCGCGTGAACACCAGTCGCCAACTCATCGGCAAAGAGGACTCCTACCTGAACAGCCGGGAAAAACTGTTCATCCTTGCCTCCGCACCGCCCCTGAAGGGCAACTTGACGTTCGACTACCGCGCACGCCGTTGGGGCGCAAACGTACGGCTGACTTATTTCGACAAAATCGAACTGGAAGATTACGAGGGTTTTCCTGACGTGTACGACCCACGCCTGACACTCGACCTCAGCCTGTCGTACAGCCTTTCGCCCAGCGTACGCTGGACCGTCGGCGGCGCCAACATCCTGAACGCCTACCCGACCAAGCAAAATGCCGATACCGAAGGCGGCGGTTTGTACGATGCCGTGCAGATGGGCTTCAACGGCACGTTCCTGTTCTCGCGGCTGGGGTTTGTGTTTTAAAAAAATGTCACAGAGGCCCACAGAGATAAAGAGGCTCACAGAGATTTTTGTCAACTTGGAAAGAACTGCCCACTCCAAGTTCTTAAAAAAATCTCTGTGAGCCTCTTTATCTCTGTGAGCCTCAGTGACACTCCTCGAAGCCAACACAAAACTCAAAACTATCTATTCCCGCCCACCGGCACCCGGGCCTGCGGCGCCCACAGCCCCGTTTTCCAATCCATTGCCTCTAGGTTGTGGAGGTTCAGTTTGTAATCGAACTCGGAAGGCACGTCGTAGCAATAGCCGTGGTAGTAGTACCGCTTGCCCATCCCGTGGGCAAGTTGCAGTTCGAGCAGCATGGTGAGCGTGCCGAGGCTTTGCCGCCTGTACTCGGGGTCGAAAAAACAGTATGTGCCGGAAACCGCCTGCTCGCCGATATGCATATAGCTGCACGCGATCAATCGGCCCTTGTCGAACACCGAAAACTCCATCCCTGCCACCGGAACCGCATACGCGCGCGGGTGCAGAAAAGAATACACGGAAAGGGGTTGCCGATCCTGAAAACGTTTGGAATGGAGCAGGAACAGGGCTTCTTTGTCCGGGGTGATCTCGATGGGAGCACAATGCACTTCCAACCCTGCGCTGCGTCGAAGCACCTGACGTTGGCTCTTGGAAAAATCCAGTGGCCTGTCCAATCGGACCCGGAGCGGGATGGTTCGGCAGATGCGCCCCCGGCATACCGCGAAATTGTGTCGAATCACGGAATACCCCAGCAAGCGCCAGCCGTCGGCGAGCAGCGTATCCAACACCCTCGGCGCCATCTGCGCCATTTCGATGCTTTCGTCAACAATGTCTTCGAGAAACGACCGATGGGTTTGCATAACAGCAGGGAAAACGAAACTGAGGCTACTCCTCTTTCAGTTCGCGTTCGATTTCTTCCATTTTTACATAATCCACGGCTTCGCTGAGGGAGGGCACGATGGTCAGGATAGTGTCCAGCCGGGAAATTTCGATCAGTTTGGTGACCATTGGCTGCAGTTTGCCTGCAATGACGAACGATCCGGCGCCCTTCCAAAGACGGTGGGCTGTCAAAATGGCGCTCAGGCCGCTCGAGTCCACGAACTTGACCTGCGACAAATCGAAGATCAGGTTTCGGATTCCTTCTTGGTTGAGGATGATGAAATCGCTTTTCAGCCCGGGCGCAATGACCGAATTCAGGTTCTCCTCTTCGAGCGTGAGCACGGCATATTGATCTTGCTTGTCAATATTGTATTTCATGACGGTCTGATTTTCAATAAAAAAGTAAACTTGGCAGCAACCTTTTGCTTTTAGGCGCCTTCAAAAGTGTCGGCAAATGTAGGGAATGCCCTGTTGAAAGCCACAAGATTTTTAAGCACCCTTTTCTTTCCATGCGGGATTCCCTGACAACAAGGCAGGAAATTCTGCTTGGCACTGTTTTTCGCGGATGTATTCCCACCGTTGCCGGGCACCCGCACAAGGCGCCCTACCCCACCCCGAAAACCACCGGCGACTTTTTTTGTTAAAAAGCCGCTCGAACCGAAAATAAAAATTGAGTATTTCGCTCCGATAAGCCTAAACTTGCCCCGTGTTTGGGCCGAGGCTCCCGAAATGGAAGTACCCTGTGCATCGCGTTATTTTTTGACCTATCCATTCCTGGCAAATACATGAACAAAAAATTCTCCCCCGTCGTCAAGCAGATCATCCAGCAAAGTGGCCAGGAGGCCCGACGGTTGGGGCACGACTACATCGGCGCAGAACACCTGCTGCTCGGCATTATCGCCGAACGCGACTGCCTGCCGATCCGGGTGCTCGATGCGCTCCTCGTGGACGTTTTCGACCTGAAAAAACGTCTTGAGCGCTCCATTCCGCGCCGAAGCGCCTACCCGCCCGCCGAAAATCTCTTCGTCGGCGAGTTTCAGGTAACCACTCAGGTGCAGCGCGTCCTCAAGGTGACCTTTCTGGAAGCCAGACTTTTAAAAAGCGAAGAAATTTTTCCCGAGCACCTGATGCTTTCCCTGCTCAAACACTCGGACACCTTCGCCACCAAACTTTTAAACGAATACGACGTGGACTACGACAATTTCAAAAAAGAACTCGAATACGTGCGCTCCGAACAGGACCTCGCACACCCCAACCTCTTCGCGTCGGCCGCCAACGAAGGTTCCGGCGACTATGACGAAGACGACGAGCGTGGCGGCTACCGATCCGGCGGCCAAAAAGCCCAGCAAAAAAGCCGAACCCCCGTGTTGGACAACTTCGGACGCGACATCACCAAACTCGCCGAAGAGGGCAAACTCGACCCCATCATCGGCCGAGAAACCGAGATCGAGCGTGTCAGCCAAATCCTCAGCCGCCGCAAAAAGAACAACCCCATCCTCATCGGCGAACCCGGCGTGGGCAAAACCGCCATCGTGGAGGGCCTCGCCCTGCGCATCATGCAAAAAAAGGTGAGCCGCACGCTGTTCAACAAACGCATCGTGATGCTCGACCTCGCCGCCCTCGTGGCCGGCACCAAGTACCGCGGCCAGTTTGAGGAGCGCATCAAGGCCATCATGAACGAACTGGAAAAAAGCCGCGACGTGATCCTGTTCATTGACGAGATCCACACCATCGTCGGCGCCGGTGGCGCTACCGGCTCACTCGATGCTTCCAATATTTTCAAACCCGCCCTCGCGCGCGGCGAACTCCAGTGCATCGGCGCCAGCACCCTCGACGAGTACCGCCAGTACATCGAAAAAGACGGCGCGCTCGACCGCCGCTTCCAGAAAGTAATGGTGGACCCACCCAGCCAGGAGGACACCATCCACATCCTCCGAAACATCCAGTCCAAGTACGAGGAGTTTCACAACGTGCTGTACACCGAGGCTGCCATCGTGGCCTGTGTGCGCCTCAGCGACCGCTACATCACCGACCGCTTCCTGCCCGACAAGGCCATTGACGTGCTCGATGAGGTGGGCGCCCGTGTGCACCTGAAAAACATCAATGTGCCCAAGCACATCGAAGACCTCGAAAAACGCATCGAGGTCATCAAGGAACAAAAAAACCGGGCCGTCAAGGACCAGCAGTACGAAGAGGCCGCCAACCTGCGCGACCAGGAAAGCAAACTCGTGCGCCAACTGGAGTTCTCCAAAGTCGAGTGGGAGGAGGACAGCAAGACCAAACGCTACCCCGTGGAGGAAGACGATATCGCTGAAGTGGTGGCCATGATGACCGGCATCCCCGTAAAAAAAGTGGCCACGAGCGAAAGCAAAAAACTCGTGCACATGGCCGACGACATGCGCAAAATGGTCATCGGCCAGGACGATGCCATCGTGAAAATAGCCAAGGCCATCCAGCGCAACCGCGTGGGCCTGAAAGACCCGAAAAAACCCATCGGCTCGTTCATCTTCCTCGGCCCGACCGGGGTGGGCAAAACGGAACTGGCCCGGGCGCTTTCGCGCTACCTGTTCGACAGCGAGGATTCCCTCGTGCGCATTGACATGTCCGAGTACATGGAGAAATTCTCCGTGAGTCGCCTCATCGGCGCGCCTCCCGGCTATGTGGGTTACGAAGAAGGCGGCCAACTCACCGAACGCGTGCGCCGCAAACCCTACTCCGTGGTGCTGCTCGACGAAATCGAAAAAGCCCACCCGGACGTGTACAACATCCTCCTGCAGGTGCTCGACGACGGCCAACTGACCGACGGCCTCGGTCGCCGCGTGGATTTCAAAAACACACTGATCATTATGACCTCCAACATCGGCGTGCGCCAGTTGAAGGACTTTGGCCAGGGCGTCGGTTTTGCCACCAAGGCCCGCCAGGAAGCCGCCGAGGACAACTCCAAAACGGTGATCCAAAACGCGCTCAAACGCACGTTTTCGCCAGAGTTCCTCAACCGCGTGGACGACGTGGTGGTGTTCAACGCGCTGGGCCGCGAGGAAATATTCAAGATCATTGACAACGCCCTCGCCGGCCTGACGAGGCGCCTGAACAACCTGAAAATCGCGCTGACGCTTACGGACGACGCCAAGGAATTTGTGGCCGAAAAAGGCTACGACCCGCAGTTTGGCGCCCGCCCGCTGCACCGTGCCATCCAGAAATACATCGAGGATCCGCTCGCCGAGTTCATCCTGAACGAAACCCCCGGCGAAGGCGCTGCGCTACAGGCTTCGCTCAACGAAGACAAGAGCGGGCTGGTGATCGCGTTTGAAGCCACGGAGAAGAAAAAGTCAAAGCAAAAGGAGGGAACCACGGAGGGCAACGATCCTGCCCTTTCCTGACTTTTTGTTGAACCATTCCAATAAATGCCATGCTTGAAAGACGTTTCCTTGCGCTCTGCGCGCTTTCGTTTATTGCAGCAATTGGCCTCTCTGCCCAAAATTTTTCCAATGCCGACGCACAGGCTCGCGCTACTGCATTTCCCAAAAAACAGGACGTGACAGCGCTGGCCCAAGCCTTGGAGAAAGGACTTTCGACAGAGCAGGAGAAAGTTCGTGCCTTTTATGTGTGGATTGCCGCCAACATTGAATACGACATCAAAACTTTTGAGAACCGAAAAGAAATCGAATCCGAGGAGTGGCTCGCGATGCAGGCCCCCCAACAGGTTCTCAAGAGCAAGAGGGCGGTATGCGATGGGTATTCCAATCTATTGGTCGCGCTTTGCAAGGCAAGCAACATCGCAGCCTTCAAAGTGGCTGGAAATGTCAAAAACAGCAAAGGTCGCGTGGCCAAGGCGAGCCACGCATGGGTGCTCGCTCGAGCAGATGGGCAATGGGGATTGGTGGACCCCACATGGGGGGCAGGTGATGTGGATGCTGACGAGGGCAAATACACCAAACGATTCAAAGAAGATTTCTTTTTTGCCGACCCCAACAGCCTGATTTTGGACCACTACCCGGAAGACCCACTCTTTCAGCTCCTGCCGACACCGATCCGGTTCGCGGAGTTCAAGCAAGACCGGAATATGTTGCTCCAAACGCTCAAGGAACTATCCGCCCAACCGCCACATCCTGAGTATGGCGCAATACGGGACAGCCTTGACACTTTTGTGCTGCTGGACTCTAGCAATCAATTTTTCCATTCCTGTTTTCGAACGCTCCGTGCCGATTCCACCAATGCAAAGGGGCTTTATGCATTGGCCTTGTTTCAGTTCAACCAAGAGAGCGCCGTTCTTGCCCAGACCACAGATGAGGCCAACCGTGCATTTCAAACCAAAAACCGAGAAGTGATTGCCGAAACGCTCGACCGTAGCATCGCTCAAATGGCGAATACCGAGATAAGGCTGCGCTCTGTCCTGAGCACGTTGGAAAAAATAAGCGGGCCTGGAATATACGCCAAACATGCGCGACAACTACAGGGTACGGTTAAAAGCGCCATTTCCCAGTGTTCTCGTAACAAAACAAATCTAGAACAGACGCGCGCCCAGATCAAGAAATAGGTTCCGACTACCCGCTCACACCACCGTATTCCACCCGTGCATATCCGGCTCGGTACCAGAGCGGATACCTTCCAGCCGCTGCTTCACCCGAAGGGCGAAAGAATCAGAAGTCACTGGCGTCAGTTGCAACGCATGCTCCCGCACCTGTACCAGTTCGATGGGCGCCGTAACGGCTGCCGTACCCACGCCGAAGGCTTCCTGCAACTTGCCGGTTCGATGCGCGTCCACCAGTTCGAGCGCGCTGATACGGCGCTGTTCGGTGGCATAGCCCATGTCGGCGGCGAGGGTCAGGATGCTGTCGCGGGTGATGCCGTCGAGGATGGTGTCGGACACAGGCGGCGTGACGATTTTTCCGTCGAGCAGGAACATCACGTTCATGGTACCCGATTCTTCGAGGTTGAGTTCGGGCGAACCGTCGGTCCAGATCACCTGGTCAAAACCTGCTTCGCGGGCCAGTTGGGTCGGGTACAACGAGCCGCCGTAGTTGCCGGCGCACTTGGCCGCGCCCGTGCCGCCCGGCGCTGCCCGCACAAATCGTTCCTCCACTTTCACGCGCAAGGGTTTGGCGTAGTACGGCGGTACCGGTCCTGTGAATACGATGAAGCGGTAATTCTCCGAAATTCTCATGCCGAACCGAGCGTCGGAAGCAAACACAATGGGCCGGATGTACAACGCGGATCCCGGCGACTTGGGCACCCAGTCGGCATCGAGCGCCACGAGCGTCCGAATGCAGGCATCAAAATACTCCGCCGGCATTTGCGGCATGGCCATACGTTTCAGCGAGCGATTGAGGCGAAGTGCGTGGCGGTCTATCCGAAAAATTGCCGGGCGGCCGCTGCCTTGCCGGAAGGCTTTCATGCCCTCCCACACGATCTGGCCGTAGTGCAAGCCCATGAAAGAAGGCGGCAGCGACAGGTCGGCGTAGGGTACGATCTGCGGATCGCTCCAGTCTCCGTCGCGGTACTCGGCAGTGAGCATGTGATCGGACACCGTTTCGCCAAAAACCAGATGGTCGAAATCGGTTTCCGGCAGTCGGCTGTGCGTCGTTTTTTGAATCGGGATGGTGTGCATCGTTCGTTGCATTTTGATGTTTGCTCGTTTGTACATGCCCTGTTCGAGCGGTATTTCCTGAAAACCCATTTTCCGGTACATCGCCACGGCCGGGCCGGAGGTATGGGAGTTTGAATACAAAATAATCCGGCGGGCGCCCAAATGCTCGCCCTCCTGCACCGCTGCGCGCATCAGCATTTTGCCGATGCCCCGCCCCCGCCATGGAATATCAACCGCCATTTTGGTCAGTTCGTACACCCCTTCGCCGGCAGGACGCAAGGCCACCACTCCCACAACGGCGCCGTCGGCAACGGCGGAAAGTATGCTTCCGCCGCCCGACAAGATATGGCTTTCCGGGTTGCTGAGCACGGCAATATCCACCGGCTCGAGTGGGTAATCGGCTTCGATCCACGCGCGGTTGAGGCGGTAAAAAGCGTCCCCGAATTCAGGTTTCCAGCGTTCAATCTGTACGTCAAGGTGCATAGGTAGTCAGTTTTTTTTACGAGGCAAAGTTGATACCTTTGTTGTTCAAAAAAACAGATTCAGTTTTTTAAAAATGGAGCATAACAGATGATTTCCGGCAACGATGAATTTTTGTACAACCAGGTAGCCGAACGCCTCGAAGGCATGGTCGCGGACGGCGTCTGGAAAACGGGCGACAAGTTGCCTTCCGTGCGTGCGCTGAGCAGCGAACAGGGCGTGAGCATGAGCACGGTGTTCAAGGCCTACTCCGCGCTCGAAAGCAAAGGTTTGATCGAGGCACGCCCAAAATCGGGCTATTTCGTGCGGTTTCGGGCGCTGCGCGACGCACCGCCTCTGCGGTCACTGCGGTTTTCGGCGCCGCCGGAAAGCATGTCGGTAGACGACATGATCGCCACCGTGTACGCCAACCTGACCGAGGCCGGCGTGGTTCAACTGTCGTTGGCAGCGCCGGGATACGAATTGCTGCCGGCGGCAAAACTGAACAAATGCCTGCTGGAAGCCCTGCGCAGCAGCCCGACGAGTTGCCTGCACTACGAACACATCGCAGGCAGCGAAGACCTGCGCCGGCAACTGGCCCGGCAAGCGTTCAACTGGGGCGGTCATTGTACTGCCGACGAGGTGGTCGTCACGCAGGGTTGTATGGAAGCGCTGTCGTTCTGTTTGCAAACCGTGACCAAGCCCGGCGACACAGTGGCGATCGAGCGGCCCACATATTTCGGGATTTTCAGTTTGTTGAAAAACCTCGGTTTGCGCGCACTTGAAATTCCTACGAATCCGGTAACCGGCCTTGACCTGGATTTTTTGCAAAAAGCCGTGCAAAATGGTCAGATCGCGGCGGCGCTTTTTGTCCCGAACTTCAACAACCCTTCGGGCAGCCTGATGCCCGATGCGCACAAAGGCGCGCTGGTGGCGATGCTGGCCGAGCGCAACATACCGCTGGTGGAAGACGATATTTACGGAGAAATGTATTTCGGGAAAACGCGGCCCGCCACCTGCAAAAGTTTCGACACGGAGGGACTCGTACTGTACTGTTCCTCCATGTCCAAGTCCCTGGCGCCGGGATACCGGATTGGTTGGTGCCTGCCCGGACGGTACCGCCAAAAGGTACTACAGCGAAAACTGACGCACTGCATCACCTCGGCCACGCCTACCCAGGCGGCCATTGCCCGGTTCTGTGCTAACGGGCGTTTTGACCTCCATCTACGCAATCTCCGCAAGGCGCTGCATACCCAATGCCTGCGCTACTGGCAGGCGATTTCGGAGTTTTTTCCGCCCGAAACCCGTGTGTCGCAACCCCAGGGCGGCTACGTGCTTTGGCTGGAACTACCCGAAACAGTGGACGCCTTCCACCTCTACCACCACGCGCGCCGACACCGGATCAATATTGCTCCCGGACAAATCTTCAGCACCGACGGCGCGTTTTCGCACCACATCCGACTGGGATTCGGTACGCCGTACAGCCCGGAGATCGAGGGGAGTTTGCGGACGTTGGGGCGGTTGGTTCGGGAGATGGGGTAATTTCCTCACATCCGCACCATCTTCTGCACCCCCAACACTTTCCCCTCCGCCTCCAAAAACACCGCATACACCCCCGGCGCCAGCCCGGCCAACGACACCTCCCGCATTCCCTGCCGGATATTGCCGACTCGAAGTACTTCCCGGCCGGCCATATCATAAAAAACCGCCGTGCTGACTCCCTCAAGTGTTGGAATCCGGACGGTGCACGCGTCGTGCTGCACGGGGTTGGGGAAAATCGTCCATTCGATGCCGGAGTTTGTTGCCGGTTCTGCGACCACGGTAATGATTTGCGGCAGCGTGTCCACGAAACAGGTCAGGTGCTCCAGCAAGGCGGTGGCCCGCATCCAGTAGTTGTCCAGTTGCGCGGCATATTGGCTCTGGTCGTAAATATCGCCATGTCCGCCGCCAGGAATTTTTTTCAGGTACGTCCAGACGCCGGTGGACAGCGCGTGCGGGTGCAAGACCCCTGTGCCTTCCAGATAGGCGATATTGGCCGCTACGCCCGTCAGAAACGGCACAGTACCGTCGGCGGTGCCGTGTATGCCGGCCATGGGCGGCTCGCCGTCGTTGATCCATCCGCGGCGGTACAAGCCGCCGGACATATTGACGACCGCTCCGATTTTGGAAGAATATGTCTTGTTGGACGGGCTGCCGCTGCTGCCTTCAAAACCGCCGTTGTTGGCGATGATGGTTTGCATGAATGCAGGCAAGTCGTCCGTCTCGTTCAGGTACGTGGCGTGCAGGGCGGCCACGGCGCCGGCGGAATAGCCACCTACGAAAATATGGTTGGAGTCGGCGCGGAACTGATTGGCAGTGGCGGCATCCTCCCGGAAATAGCGCACGGCGGCTTTCATGTCGCCCACGGCTTTCACAGCAGTGTCCATGATTTTGGTAGAATCCGGGAAACCGAGCGGGAATATCGGAAACAGCCGGTATTGGATGGAAGCGGCCACATATCCGCGCTTGGCCAACAGTTCGCACCACTTGGCCATATCGGATTTGTTGCCGAAAATAAAACTGCCGCCGTGTTCCAGAACCACCACCGGACGGCGGGATGCCGTGTCGCCCTCCGGCTCGTACACGTCCATCGAAAGAGTAATGGGCTGTCCGAGATGGTTGGTGGCCGGCGCGTAGGGCAGCGTGCTTTTTTTCACCGCCGTGAAAACCGGCTGTTTGTAACGAGTTCCGTCACAGGCGGGGTTTTGGGAAGAAAGGGCCGAAGTGCAGCCAAGTGTAAGCGTTGCAGCCCAAAAAAGTAGTTTCATATACAGCGCATTTTGGGCAAAAGTAATAATTCTACCGGGCTGTACAAGGCTATGTAAAACAACGCGGACTACACTCGCAGGAATGGGCTTCTTCAGATGTTTTACAAAAAAATCTGTGGAAATCCGTCCAGATCGGTGTAATCCGCGTTGCTATTCCTGGTCGGGGTGAATTACATTTTCTTCTTCCACTCCGCAATGGACTCGTCGTTCATGCGCGGGTAGTCAGAATTGCCGTCGGCCTTGGCCAGTTCGGTGCTGCGATTTGCCGTAGCGATAGCGTCTTTGTACTTGCCGAGTTTGGCCTGGATGTTGGCTTTGAGGCGCAGCACCCAGAATTTTTCGCCGGCCATTTCCAGATTTTTGTTCACCCAGTCAAGGGCCTGCTGTGCGTCCTTGTTTTCTTCAAAATAGTAGCGGGCGGCAGAGTAGTAGTCGTTGGCTTTAGGCCCGGCCATGGTGGACTTGATGTCGGCCATGACTTTGGAGTCGGTGTCAATTTTGATCGGGACAACCACCTTGGTTTTTTCCCAGGAGATTTCGAGGTCGGCGCCGTCGTTGGCCAAGTTGCCGATTCCGATGGTGAAGGTTTCGACCATGTCGTTCAGCATTTTCACCGGCACGTTGAAGCGGGCGGCCACATCCTCTTCTTTGAAGGATTTAGCATCCGGAACGCCCCAGAACGTGGTGTTTTTGTAAAAAATGATCGTCCACTCTTTTTCACCCGGGATGGCGTACAGGGCGTACGAGCCTTTGTCCAGGGCGTTGTAGTTGACCTGTACGTTGTCGCTGAAAGTCACTTTGGTGGCGGCGTTGGCGCCGGTGCGCCACATGTCGCCGTAGGGCACGAGACCTCCGAAAATTTTGCGGCCCTTGGCGCTGGGACGGGAGTACTCCACGTCCACTTTGATCAGGCCGACAGCCTGGCTGAACGAGCCGACCGGGCTGGGCTGCGGGGTTTTGATTTGTGCGAAGCCGATGGTGGCGGTCGCGAAGAATGCCAGTACGAGGGAACAGTACGATTTCATCATGAATAAGAAATAGTTGATAAGGAAATGTTTGGCTGTTGAACAACCGATTTTCAAAAAAGGTTGGCAAAGGTAAAAACCTCACCACATTTTTTGCCGGATCGGGCCGCATTTGAGACCGCCTGCCGATTTTGGCGCAATGCGCTACTTTTGGGCAAAAAAAGCCCACCATGATGCGCTACTCCTGTCTGCCGTTTGAGGCCCTCAGCCCCCGCGAACTGTACGAAATCCTGGCGCTCCGCCAGGAGGTGTTTGTGGTCGAGCAAAACTGCCCGTACCTCGATGCCGACGGCAAAGACCAACACGCCTGGCACCTGATGGGACGGGACTCATCAGGCGCTTTGTTGGCGTACACGCGCCTGTTGCCCGAAGGCATTTCATACCCGGGTTACACCTCCATCGGGCGGGTGGTTAGTTCTCCGGCAGCACGGGGCACAGGCGCCGGCAAGGAAATCATGCGCCGCAGTATCGCTATGTGCCGGCATTTGTTCGGCCCCTTGCCGATCAAGATCGGCGCCCAATCTTACCTCCTCCAGTTTTACGAAAACCTCGGCTTCATCTCCACCGGCGAAGAATATCTGGAAGACGGAATTCCGCACACGAAGATGGTGTTGGGCGACCAGTAAACCAATCAACCAGTAAACCAGTCAACCTATCAACCAGTCAACCAATCAACTTATGAACCAATTCATCGAAGCAAACCGGCACGCCTGGAACATCCGCCTGGAGGCGCACAAGAACTCCGACTTCTACGATGTGGAAGGCTGGAAGCAAGGGAAATCCAGCCTCACCGACATCGAACTGCGGGAACTGGGCGACGTGTCGGGGAAAAAACTCCTGCATCTCCAGTGCCATTTTGGTCAGGACACACTCTCTTGGGCACGGCTCGGTGCCGAGGTCACGGGCTGTGATTTTTCCACCGAATCCATCGCCTACGCGCGGCAGTTGGCCCGCGAAGTACACCTGAAAGCCCGATTCGTCTGCTGCAACGTTCTTGACCTGCCGCAACACCTGAAGGGCAAATTCGACATTGTTTTCACTTCGTTCGGGGTCATCGGCTGGCTGCCCGATCTGGATCCCTGGGCGGCCGTGATCGCGCATTTTCTGAAAAAAGGCGGCGTGTTTTATATGGCCGAGTTTCACCCCGTGGTATGGATGCTGGACGACAAAATGGAATTTATCCAATACGCCTACCACAACGACGGGGTCATCGAAAGCGAAATGACCGGCACCTACGCCGACAGGTACGCCGACCTCCAGTACAAGGAATACGGCTGGAACCACAGCCTGAGCGAGGTGCTGAACGCCCTGTTGCGCCACGGCCTCCAACTGGAATTCTTCAACGAATACCCGTACTCGCCTTTCGATTGTTTTGACAAAACCGTGCGCGGCGCCGACGGCAACTACCGCATTCAGGGACTGGAAGGCAAAATTCCGATGGTGTACTCGCTGCGGGCACTGAAGCGGTAGGGAAATTTAGAATGTCCGGCTGCGCGCCAGATACCCGGCTTTTGCTTGCCAAAGCAGGTCAAGGCCATTCATCCTGGCCCTGATGGCCTCGTCGTAACTGTTGAACCCGTCGTAGGCTTCGGCTCGCACCAGCACACTGTTGCCGAGGTCATAGGTCTTCAGGGAGGGGAAACGATCGGACAGTTCGGCGGGCACGTCGGGCAGCCGATATAGGGTTGGGCCGGTCGAAGCCGGAGCCACAAACACCTCCCAGGAAATATTGGTTAAGCCGAAACGACAGAACGACAGCACATCCACTGGGCCGCTGCTCGTGACGGCAATCAGTCGTTTGTCGGCCAGATTAGTCGGCTGAATGTCAAAATTTAGCGCCGGCATCGCGCTGGGCAACACGTTGAAAAAACGGTCGCATTCGTACCCGTAGCCGCCGGGGGCGGGGTCATTTCCCGTGAGCCAGATACGATAACCGAAGTTGGGCAGCCCGGGCGGTTCCAGCACCTGAACAGCATCAAAAAACGGCACCACGCCACCCGGGATCGGTACCTGCGGCCCGAGCGGCAAAAACTTGTTGTTGAGGTCCGGGAGCAAATACCGATCCAGCCGGTACCTCCAGTTGGTAAAAAACGGCAACCCGACAGACGCAGCCGATGGCGGTAGTTCGGGTAACAAGGTGGCATCGCGCGTGATGCTGATCGAGGAACCGGTCACGTTGTCCAACTGTAGGTACCGCCACTTGGGTTCGGAGTTGATCTTCACGCGGCACCAAAACTGTCCGGTATGGCGCACCCGGTACTGGCCCTGAAAATTGTTGTCGGGTTGAGGCAAGGCAAAGGTGAGACCATCCGGCACCACAATGGAGTCTAGCGTAGTGATTCCCGTGAACTGGATATGGAAATCCGTCTGGTACGAATAACTTACAGAGACTACGGGAAAAAAATCAATTTCAGCACTATCTGCCAAATTCGTGTAGGTTGTTATGTACAGAAATGTGTCAACCAACCCGGTGCCGGGCAACGAACTCGTATAGATATTTGCAACGTTCAAGTCGAATCGCTCGCCTTGTTTGGCATCCGGTACGGTAATTTTTGTGGTGCCCGGCCCAGGCAGCCACTGAAATGCGCGGATTCGTCCGTCTTCGTCCGTCAGGAAGCCCGCGGTCTCGTTCTGCAATACGGAAAATGGGGTGTTGAACGTAACCGAAAAACCCTGCTCGCCGTCTGGGCCGGGAGTGTCGTTTTTATCGCAGCAGACAATGAAAAGTGCCGTGAAAAGCACAAAAAAGAGACGTTTCGTCATGGTGAGATTTAATCAGGTTTTTGAATAAAAAGGCCCCATTGGGTGTACCAATGGGGCCTTCACCGCCACAAAATGAAGGCGTGCAAAATTACTTGTTCAGGACAAGTTTTTCGGCAAACACTTTTTCGCCTTGCAAAACATGCACGATGACGGTGCCGGAAGCGAAGTCCGTAAGGTCGAACCGCTGGGAATAATTTCCGTTGAACGCATTGAGCTCTTCCCGGAACAACTGGCGGCCCGACAAGTCAAGCAGGGAAACGATCGTAGGCACCGGCTCGCAGCGGAATTCGACGGTCACTTGATTGATCGTCGGGTTGGGAAACGCGCGAAAACCCTGCAGTTTGAGCTGGCGTTCCGGCGCGATGGCGCTTTCGGGAACCGGCGTCACCTGAGCGGCATCGCCCTCGGCCGGACGACGGACGGTGATGACTTGTCCCTCCCGCAGGCGTTCCTCCGATTTTTCATCCCAGTTCCAGAGTTGAAATTCGCGGGTGGCATCCTGCCCTTCTTTGTCAGTTTTATTGAGGATCACCTTGTTGCTGTTATCCTGACAGGCTTTGAGGGATGCTTCGGTTTTGTACGACTTGTCGTCGCGCATGAATTCCACCACCACTTTGTCGCCGGGCTGGTGCTTGGAAATCTCGTCCCAGAGTTCGCTGTGGCCCTGCACCTTGGTGCCGTTTACCGCTGTGATCACGTCGCCAGCAACCAGGAGGGCGTCGCGTGCAGCAGATTCTTTGGTGAAATCAGTGATACGCGCTCCTTTTTCATCACCCACTTCGTCGGCTGAGGTGTACACGCCGAGGCAAGCGGCTTTTTCGCGTTTATCCACGTCCACAGCCAGGGTCATATCGTCCGACTGGTCGTCGTCAAAATCAAAATCCCAGGCCGTTGTTTTCTGGGTACCCAGCACGGCTTCCACGGTATTCGTTTTGTCGTTGCGCAAGTACGTGACCCGCACTTTCTGTTCCGGTTTGGTCTTGGACATGAACGCCGAGATATCGGACCAGGCAGTCAATTTTGCATCGTCCAGTTGGAGCAGCACGTCGCCATCGCGCAGGCCCGCCTTTTCTGCCGCAGAGTTTTTCACAATATCCACCGCGACACCTGCCGACGACCGCTTGGCGTTCTCTTTGGGCGTCACGCCCAGAAAACCTTTTTTCCCGTCTCCAAAAACTGAAACGGCATCCTGGGCTGCTTCCATCGCCGCCTCCAGATGGTTTGCCATTTCGTCGGCCCATTCTGCTGTGCTGCGAGTTTGCGCAGGCTTGACCACAACTATTTGTTCTCCATCTTCACCTTCCTGGACGCGCACGTCCAATTCCACATTGTCGGCGCGGTTTTCCCGAAGATATTTTTGTAGGTCAAAGTTTGCTGCGGCTTTGCCTTTTTTGACGATGGTCTCCGTGGTTTCCGTGCCATCCGTCTCTGTGATGCGTTTGGTGATGATGACTTTTCGATCGTTGTCAGGCAGCGATGTTTGGGAAAATGCGGGAGTGGCGCACCAGAACAGGAACAGGGAGGCAAGAACAGGCAGGTTGAGCATTGTTTTCATAGCAAGAAATGTTTTAATGGCCGCACTTTTCCGGCAGGGCCGCAGCAGAGGGCTATTGTTTGGAAATTGATCTCGGACGGTCAAAGATATTACGAACAATTTCGTACTTACAAATTCTAGAGTGCTAAATGCAGCAGGATTAACGCGGCCTTAACGACTGTGGCCAAGGACATTTTACGCGGCCCGAAGTTGCGTGCGGGCACCAACGCAAGGAAAAATTAATAGACCGGTGGCTCTTGGCCGCTGGCAAAAGTGCTGTTTTAACAGGGATTTGGCATACGCCCACAGGAACTCGCGTGACGATTTTAACAAATTTCCCGCTCTTCGGGAAAACAGGATACTCTGGTTGGGGCATCTGCGTTATATGCGGCAACGCGCATGTTGGTTTGCCTCTACGCGCACACGGTTATTTTGAATTCGAAAAACATAATCCACGCATTTACCCTTCATTTTCTCACAAACTACTACTACAAACCGGTTTTTTATGGCAAATGCGAACTATAAAATCCTGCTGGTAGAGGACGACCAAAACTTTGGCGACGTGCTCCGCTCTTATTTGGAAATGCACGACTATGGCGTGACCCTTGTGACCGACGGCGTGATTGGCTATGAAACGTTCAAAAGGGGGCAATTCGACCTTTGCATCCTCGATGTGATGATGCCGCGCAAGGACGGATTCACCTTAGCCAAGGAAATCCGCGAGCGCGACCGCGATGTCCCCATCATTTTCCTGACAGCCAAGACGATGAAGGATGACGTGCTCCACGGATTCAAGATCGGCGCCGACGACTACATCGCCAAGCCGTTCAACTCGGAGGAACTCTTGCTGCGTATCCAAGCCGTGCTCAAGCGCGTCAATAAGGCGCCCGATCCCCGTGACGAGCAACGGGAATACGTCATCGGACGGTACCACTTCAACTATCCCTTGCGCATCCTGACGCTCACCGACGCACCCATTGGGGAGGAAAACCAGTGGAAACTCAGCCCGAAAGAGGCCGAACTGTTGCGCATGTTTTGCAAATATATCAACGACATCACGCCGCGCTCCGAGGCCCTCACCAAGATTTGGCACGAGGACAACTACTTCACGGCGCGGTCCATGGACGTGTTTGTGACCAAACTGCGCAAGTACTTGGCCAAAGACCCGGGCATCGAAATCGTCAACATCCACGGCAACGGCTTCCAGTTGTTGGTCAAGGACATGGTCTGACCCGATGCCGCAAGCGACCACCCCTACCCGCATCCTCGGCATTGACCCCGGCACCAACGTACTGGGCTTCGCGATCATTGACGCAGACAAGAGCGCCATCATGGTACTGGAAATCGGCGTGGTGACGTTCGCGCACGTCGGCGACGACCATGCCGTGAAGTTGCGCTACATCTTCGAGCAGGTGCAAGACCTGATCCGCCAGCACCGCCCGACCGAGATGGCCATCGAAGCGCCATTTTACGGGAAAAACGTCCAGTCCATGCTCAAACTTGGCCGCGCACAAGGCGTAGCCATTGCTGCCGGCATGGTCAACGGCGTGACCATCGCGGAGTACATGCCCAAAAACATCAAACGCGCCATCACCGGCAACGGCAACGCCTCGAAAGAGCAGGTGGCCGGTATGCTCGAAAATATCCTCAAGCGGAAATTTTCGGAAAAACACTTCGATGCCACCGATGCCTTGGGAGCTGCCGTTTGCCACTGGTTCCAGTCGTCCGGACCTGCCAAGGGCAAAAAAACGTACAGCGGCTGGGGCGCCTTTGTGAAAAGCAACCCGGAGAAAGTAGGCAAGTGATCGCCCCCAAATTCTCCATTCAGGGCAAGTTTGACCATTAGCATCGGGCTGCATACCTTTGCGCCCGCTTTTGCCCAACCATACTCCCGCCTTCGGCGGGTACATCGTCCACCGTCCACCCGCCTTTGGTAAGCCTATGGCGGGCAAACCGTTCACCGTCCCATGCGTCCAGCACAAATCACCGATCAGCACATTCACGACTTCATCACAGCGGGCCTTTTCGAGGACATTCGCGAAGGCGACCACACTTCCCTTGCCACCATACCCTCAGATCACCGCAGCCGGGCATCCCTGAAAATCAAGGACTATGGCGTGGTAGCCGGCGTGGAACTCGCCGAACGAATTTTCCGGCATTTGGACCCCAGCGTGGAAATGGCCGTGCACAAGGGCGACGGCTCCGACGTTTTTTATGGCGAAAAAGCCTTCGAGGTGACGGGCAATACCCGCGCGCTGCTGCAGGCCGAACGCCTCGTGCTCAACACCATGCAACGCATGAGCGGTATCGCTACGCTGGCCAGCCGTTTCGCCTTCGAAGTGGGCAACCTGCCGGTGAAAGTGCTCGACACCCGCAAAACCACCCCGCTCATCCGTTTTCTGGAAAAATGGGCGGTCAAAATCGGCGGCTGCGAAAACTACCGCTGGGGCCTGTACGACCGCATCATGATCAAGGACAACCATGTGGATGCCTGCGGCGGCATTCGGCCGGCAGTGGAACGCGCACAGGCGTATTTGAAAGAAAAAAAACTCGACCTCCCCATCACGCTTGAAGTGCGCAACCTCGTGGAAGTGCACGAAGCGCTCGAGGTGGGCGGCATCCAGCGCCTGATGTTCGACAACTTCGAGATCCCTATCCTCGCCGAAGCCGTGGCCACGGTGGAGCGCCGTTTCGAGACCGAGGCCTCGGGCGGCATCACCCTGTTCAACGTGCGCAAGTACGCCCTTACCGGGGTGGATTACGTTTCCGCCGGGGCGCTGACCCACTCTGCTCAGCCGTTGGATATGAGTTTGAAGGTGGCGGGTTAGTGTTCGTTTAAAAGTTTCTGGTTGGAAGGTTTCTGGTTGGCCATTTTCGGTGAACCCGCCGCACGAGATTGGTTTTAGTATGCGAAAATCATCGTCCGGGAATCAATGGGGCGCCCATCCACGAGGAGCGTGTAGGAAAACGTGCCCCGCACACCATAGCCGTGGGTGTACAACAATTCGTTCAACCCCTGCCTGATTTCCACCGACATGCGCTGAACAGGCTTCCCGTTCAGGTCGGCGATCAGGATATGCGCCTCCCGATGCTGCGGCACGGTGTTTACCCAAAATGAAATCCAGGTAGCCTCGTCGAAGGGGTTGGGGCGGTTTTGGAACAACGTGATGTTTTTTTCCTCCGTTTCGGTCGGCTGCTCCTCCGTGCCCGTGATGAGCACGAGTTTTTCACCCGAGAACAAACTTTCGCCGCCCTCGGCATCCACGGCGGCCACGCTCACGAACAAAGGCCCAGACGTGGGGGCCGGAAACGTGCCGCTGGCCGTTCCGACAAGCGTGAAAACGGTATCCCAGTCCAGGTCCAGATCGCGCACGGCAACCCGATAGGCGCCGATACCGGCCGGATCGGTGATGGCCACGTCCAACAGCCCGGCGCTGGAACGCAGGCAGACAAAGTCCGTGGGCACGGGCACATTGCGGGCTGCCACTGCGGCGGAATTTCCATTGATGACCGCGTTGCGGGCCAAATAGTTGAAATCCACAAAAAAGGAATCAATGACCTGGTCGCCGTCGGTATCGGCGCCGAGGATGTCGTCGGACGTATGCTGGCGGTCGGTGTAGTCGGGTCCGTTGGAGGCGTCGCCGTGCTCGTTCGCCGAGGTGAAGCGCATACTGGGGTAGTTCCGCTCCCGAAAGGGGATATGGTCGCCGCCGCGGCCTGTTCGGTCTTCGGGCGACATGAGGTGTACCTGCATCGGCACCGCAGACGAGGGCAGGATATTTTCCCGGTACTGGAGTTTGATGAAGCGGGCAAGTTGCTTGTGGGGGGAATTGATCCCACCGGCAGAAAACAGCCTGACGGCTGTTGAGTCCACATGGTCAAGCCCCGGGCACGAGGGCGGCGAGGAGGTTTCGCCGCAGAGGATGCCGCCGATCACGTCATTGTTCAGTACCGCGCGCAAGGGTATGTTTTTGTTCTGGATGTAGGCTGCGAGCGCCCGCGCACCCAACAAGCCCTGCTCCTCGCCGGTGGTGGCCACGAACACCAGCGTGTTCTCGAAAGTGTACCGCGCCATCACACGCGCCAGTTCCATGACCAGGGCCGTGCCGGTTGCATTGTCCTCCACGCCCTGGGCGTCGCAGGTCACATCGCAGCGCCCGTCGCAACGGCTGTCCAAATGCCCCTCGATAAGCACGACTCCGTTTTGGGCAGGGTTCGAGCCGGGCAACACGGCGAAGACATTGCGATGCCGGGCCATGCCGCAGGTATCTTGGTCAAACTGGAGGTACGACACCACGAGCCGGTTCTCGTTTTCGGCACTGAACTGCTCGAATTGTTCATGCACCCAACGCCGCGCGGCGCCCATGCCCGTGGTGGGAGAGAGCGTGTCGGAACTGGTATGGCGCGTGCCGAACTGACTCAATCGAATAATATACGCCTTCAGGCTGTCGGGCGATACCCGCGCGTGGATGCCGGCTGTGATGGAGGCCAGGTCGGTCACCTCCGCAGCGGCAGCGTAATCGGCAGGATCGTAGTTGCCCAACAGGATTTGCTCGGCGAGGGGGTTGGTGCTGAGGATATTGGTTTGGGCATAGAGGGCCGGGGCAAAAGCCCAGAGGGCGAGGAGGGTGGCAGAACGTAGCATGGACCTAATTTTTTACAATACTAAGGGTGTTTGGCTGGTATAGGCATGGATGTAAACCCGGGTCAAACAGGCAACTTCCTAACACGTACCTGTCGGTCTCAGACGGTGATCATACACCCTTCTTTGAGGGCGTTATCGATTTTTGGAATTATACTGGTCATATAATCCAAAAACTTGTCGCTTGTCATCACATCCATACGGAAAGTGATTACGGATGGCGAAACAAGACCACCCAATGCTACTATACGAGAGAAGTCGAGGTCAAATGTGATAATGACAAAGCCGTTTTTGCCAGCAAAATCAACAATCAAGGTGTCATCTGTCTCTGTAAGTCCTACTTCTCCAATGTGCGCAGCGTCGAAACCATGGCTACGCAAAAGTGCGCCATAGGATAACGGCAGATTTTCGTCAACCAAAAATTTCATCCGACAGCCGATTCAACAAGAAGATATTGGTCTTCTACTTGACCGGAAGCAAATGCCAAGGCTTCCCGAATGGCTTCCTTGGTCAATCGGGGAAATTCTTCCAGCATTTTTTCAACTGACATGCCACCTGCCAAATGGGCTAAAATAGCCGCTACCGTAATGCGGGTGTTTACAATGTGTGGTTTGCCCATGCATACATTCGGGTTGACCGATATCAAGGGATAGCGCGGAAGGGTAAATGTCATAATCAAAAAATTTTTACAAAAGTAACGCTTATATCACCAAAACGCCCCCCTAGGGCAGACGCATCAAAATCAAAATGACCTCGGAGAGGTCAAATGTTGGTAGAAATATGCGGTTTTAGAATGTGCTGACGACCTCGGAGAGGTCGAACATGGCCCATCGAAAGTATTGTGCGACCTCTGCGAGGTCGTGAAAACGATAAAAACGGGCTTTTTTATCAATGTTTGACCTCTCCGAGGTCGTCATCAATTTTGATGCGTTTGCCCTGCCCCCCCTCACAGCCGCACCTTCAACAACCCCGCCAACCGCTCGAATGCCTCCTTCCACTCGGCGTTCCAAAACGCCCAAAGTTCCTTGCGGTAGCCTTTCGTGACCAAGTAAAAAATGTTCTGGCTGCGCCAGATGTCGGGCACGAGCTTCATCTCCTGCATGATTTCGAGCACCTCGATGAGCCACTTGATGCGCCGCAATGAGGAAGTGCCCTGTTCGATCAACTGGATTTCCCGGTGGATACGCAACCCAGCGGCATGGCGCACGGCTTCCTCATCGGCAAGTTTGACCTTCCAACTTTTCAGGTCGTCGGATACGCGATGCAGGGTCTGGATATTGGGGGTTTGCCCATTTCCGAAAAAGTGCAACAGGTCATCGTTCAGCACGTACGAAGCGATGTTGCGCCAAGTATCGGGCAGGGGCAAGCCAGCCTCTTGCAGGCCGGTCATGAGCTGATAGTTGTCGTTGAACACGTTGCGGAAATTGGCCTCTGCCAAAAGCAGGCTGTTGGCCGTGATGGCTCGGATAATCCTGATCTTTTCGTCGGCAAACAACGTGGCCAACGTAAACCTGTGCGGACCGAAATGCTCTTGTTGGACGCTGATGACCTCGCCAAGGTTGGCCTTTCGGAATGCGTCGGCCACGCGCTGGTGCATCTCGTCGTAGGAGGATCGGTTGAGCGTGCCGCTGATGTTTCCGATAATGTGTTGCTGGCCGAGGTATAGCGCCGAAAAGTTGTACGTGTGCTCCGCATGCGTGAGCCGCGAGCGGATGCGCAGGCGCCCGATGGCCAGTCGCGGGGTACCCGCTTCGATGCGCTCGAAAGCCTCCACAGTTACGGTATAGTTGAACAGGTCGAGTTTGGCGGGATCGTCCTCAAACAGGGAAGCCACCGCGAAATGGGCAGCCACGCGTTCGAGGTTCACACGGGCGGGAAGCACGTTTTGCAGGTAACTGGCCGCACCGTCGGCATACTTGTTGCTGGGCGCCTCGCGCAGGCGTTTTTCGAATTCCGCGTGCAGTTCCAGTCCGGCAGAATCCTGGGCATGATCCATGGCGCGCAAGGCATACTGGAGAATCTGGTTGGTTTCTATGCCCGAAATTTCATCAAAAAACCAGCCGCAACTGGTGTACATGAGCACCGCGTACCGCTGCATTTCGAGCAGGCGCAGGGCCGTCACCTCTTCCAGTTCGCTGAGCTCGCGGCGGGCGTGTTTTTCCAAAAATACCCGTACAGATTCGTTCGAACGGTCCAACATGACCTCGATGTAGTCGTTTCGCGCTTTCCAGGGGTCTTTGAAAAAACGTCCGGCCTCGCGTTCGTACGCAGGAGCGAGGCGATCCCGCAACCCGTCGAGCGCAGCACGCAGGGGTTTGCGCCAGCGTTGATGCCAGCCGGGGTTGCCGCCGGTGTTGCAACCGCAGTCGCTGCGCCAGCGCTCCACGCCGTGCACACAACTCCAGGAGGAATCCTCGTGGATTTGCACTTCGTACTCCGGCGGAAACAGTTCGAGATACTGCCCGTAGTTGGTCAGCGTGGCCAAACCGTTGTCTTCGATGTGGTTGAGCGCCGCGGCGAGGGCCATTTCGCCAAAACGGTGGTGGTGGCCGTAGCTCTCGCCATCGGTGGCGACATGAGCCAGTTGGGGCGTATCGGAGCTGTCGTGGATGCGGAGCAAACGCTCGGCAAATGCCTTGCCGTTGTTCAGAATACCGTTGAACGCCACCTCTTGCGCCAACCCGCCGTGGTAAAAATACAGGGCGATGCGCCGACCGCTGGGCAACAGGCACCAATACGGACGGCGGGTGTCCACAGACTCCGCATCCACCAATTTCCAGGCGGTATCGCCCACTTTGCGCACCGACTTGGCCTGCCGGGGCGCAAGCACCGTGTATTGCAGGCCGTGAGCCGCCAGTACCTCGAGCGTTTCGGTGTTCACGGCCGTTTCAGCCAGCCAGATGCCCTCCGGATAGCGTCCGAAACGGTGCTCGAAATCGCGCACGCCCCAGTAAACCTGGGTCACCTTGTCGCGGTAGTTGGCCAAGGGCAGGATGAGGTGGCTGTGCACCTGGGCCAGGGCATTGCCGTGTCCGCCGTAGCGCTCCTGGCTGCGGCGGTCGGCCTGGATGATCAAGGCGTAGGCTTCCGGGTCGTTCCGCTCCAGCCAGGTGAGCAGCGTAGGCCCGAAATTGAAAGAGATTCGGTTGTAGTTGTTGCGGATTTTGGTGATAAACCCCTCCCGGTCGAGGATGCGGGCAGCCGCATTGGGGGCATAGCACTCGAAGTTGATGCGCTCGTTCCAGTCGTGGTAGGGCCGGGCGCCCTCCTGTTGCTCCACCACTTCCAGCCAGGCATTCTCGCGGGGCGGCTGGTAAAAATGGCCGTGGATGCAGACGTATTTTTTCTTGTCGGACATAGTGTGAAGGGCAAAAGTACGGATCGGGATGATAGACTTTCCAGGTTTTTGAAACCGCCGTTCGCGGGTTGGGCGGGGACAAGCCCCGCCCAACCGGTCATCATGGGCAACGTAGACGAAATTAAACCCTTTTCTTCGTAGGGGCGGGGCTTGTCCCCGCCCAACTCGCGAACGGCATACATGACCTGTTCCCAAAATGCATATAGTCGAAAAAATTCCTTGCCCAACCCACCAATTTCACCCGGATAGTTTTGACATTTACCACCGGAAACAAATTTGTATAACCCAACCCGTAGCGCCCATGCCTGTTCCCCGCTGGCGCCTGCTTCCCACCGACGAAGCCGTCGCCCAACACCTGCACGATGCCCTCGGCATCTCTCCCCTACTCTGCCGCCTGCTTGCCCAACGCGGCATTTCCACCTTCGATCAAGCCAAACAGTTTTTCCGGCCATCGCTCGACGACCTCCACAACCCATACTTGATGCGCGATATGGACCGCGCCGCCGAGCGCCTCGACCAGGCCGTACAAAATGGTGAGCGCATCCTGCTTTATGGCGACTACGACGTGGACGGCACCACCAGCGTCGCCCTGATGTACACCTTTCTGTCGGGCTTTCACCGCAGCCTCGACTACTACCTGCCCGACCGCGACAAGGAGGGCTACGGCGTCAGTACCGCCGGCGTGGAGTACGCCCGCGAATCCGGCGCGACCCTCGTGGTGGCCATGGACTGCGGCGTGAAAGCCCACCGGGCAGTGGCATTGGCCAAATCATACGGCATTGATTTCATCATCTGCGACCACCACCTGCCCGACCCCGAATTGCCCGATGCCGTTGCCGTGCTCGATCCCAAACGCCCCGACTGCGACTACCCGTTCAACGAACTCAGCGGCTGCGGCGTGGCGTTCAAACTGGCCCAAGCGCTGGCCCTGCGCCGGAACACTTCCGCCGAAGAACTTAGCCCGCTGCTCGACCTCGTGGCCGTCAGCATCTGCTGCGACCTCGTGCCCATGACCGGCGAAAACCGCACGCTGGTGCATTTTGGCCTGCAAGCACTCCAACGCGAACCGCGCCTTGGCCTGTGGGCGCTCGTCCAGCGCAGCGGACGACGGTACCCGCTGGAGGTGTCCGACGTGGTGTTCGGCATCGGCCCCATGATCAATGCCGCCGGCCGCCTCGGCGATGCCCGCGAGGCCGTGCGCCTCCTGCTCGCCGCCGACCGGAACAGCGCCCTGGAAGCGGCCGGGGCCTTGTCCACCCGCAACCGCACGCGCAGGGAGACCGACCAGAGCACCGCCGACATCGCCCGCCGCCGCGTGCTGGACGATCCCGCCAGCCCCGGCCGCAAGAGCATCGTGCTGTTCGACCCCGCCTGGCACAAGGGCATCATCGGCATTGCCGCCAGCCGCATGGTGGAGCAGTTTCACCGCCCAGCAGTCATCCTGACGGAGAGCGGCGGCAAGGCGGTCGGATCGGCGCGGTCGGTGCCGGGATTCGACCTGCACGCGGCGCTCAGCCGCTGCGAGCACCTGTTTAGTTCTTTCGGTGGGCACGCGCACGCCGCCGGCGTACAAATGCGGCTCGAAAACGTCCCGGTGTTTTCGGACTTATTTGAGAAAATCGTGCGCGAAACCCTGCCGCCGGAGTCCGAAACACCCGAGATCGAAATCGGCGGCATGCTCGATTTTGCCGACATCACGCCGGCGTTCTGGCGCACACTTCGGCAATTTGCCCCCTTCGGGCCGGGCAACATGACGCCTGTTTTTTGGGCCAAAAATGTGGTCGACACGGGGAAAAGCCGCCACCTGGCCAACAACCATGTCCGGTTGTCGGTGCGCCAAGGTGCTGCCGGGCCGGAGTTCGGCGGTGTGGCATTTGGGTTGGGCGAGGCATTCCGGGCGGTTCAGGGCGGGCCGTTCGACCTGGCCTTCAGCCTCTTTGACGACGATTGGCACGGAGAGCGTGTGCTGGCGCTGATGGCGCGAGGGTTCCGGCGGTGACAGGTTTTACTCATCCTTCATCACAAAAGAAAGTTTTCCCACGGCTTTGAGCAGGTGGAGCACGGCAAGTTTGTAGGTGTACGCTTGCTGCCAGTATTGTGTTTCGGCCTCTGCGAGGGCGGTTTGGGCACTGAGCAGATCGGTCAGGGGGATGGCGCCTTCTTTGTACTGAAGGGCCAGTTTTTCGGCAATTTCACGCGCAAGGGCCGTGTTCTCGGTTTGGTTGCGGAGCATTTGCAGGGCGCCCTGAAACCGGCTTTTTGCCTGCAAAAACTCCAGGGTTTTGGCCTGGCCGAGTTGGCGAATGTCTTCCTCGATCCTTTGTCGTTCGATGACCATGCCGGCGGTTTTGCGACGGTTTCGAAAGCCGTCGAAAAGGGGCACCTCGACCTGAAAGCCGATGGCTGCGAGGCCGTACCAGCGCTGGCCTTCGGAAAAAAAGTTGGCATCGGTGCGTTGGGCGAGAACTCCCGCAGCGGCATACGCCCCGATTCTCGGGACGATGGCGCCGCGCAGGCTGCGGGTCTGGATGCGGTTGAGTTCGATCTGGCGCTGCAGGAGGCGGTGCTCGGTGATGCTCTCCAAATCGGGCACGAGGGTTTGCCAGCGGGCAGAGTCGGCGCCGGGGGTAGCAGTGTCGGCAGTGAGTTGGATGGAGTCTTCAAACGGAATGCCGCACAGGAACTGGAGCGTTTGCCGCAGCGACTGCACTGCCACCGAGAGGTTGTACCGCTGCGACTCGAGGTTGCTGCGGGCCACGCGCACGCGTTTCACATCGGTCGGCACGGCGTAACCGTTATCCAATTGAAGTTGCGCCGCGCGTTCCAGCGCTTCCAACCGGGTGATGTTGGCCTGGACGGCGTCCAGCAGTTTTTCTGTTTGCAGGGCTTGGTAAAACACCGATGCGGTGTGGAACAAAACCTCCTCCTCGGCTTTTTGGGCTAAAAGTTCGGACAAACTCCGACTGACTTTGGCGGCGGGCGCCATGCGACGGAGCGACTCGTCGAACACCATCTGGTCCAGCCGCACCGAGCCAGCGAACTGCCAAGGCTGCCCCAGCGTCGTGGCGACGTAGCCTCCGCCCGGTTCATCCAACACGGTTGCCGGCAGGAACGCGGTGGGCAGTCCCGGCAGGTAGTCCATCCCGAATCGGGCATTGACTTGCGGCAAATAGTCGCTCTTGCCCGTCTGCATGCGGTTTTCCAAGGCTTGGCGGTCCAACTCGGCTTTTTTGACCTGGGCACTATTGCGCACCGACAAACGCAATGCATCGTTCAGGGAAATTGCCCTCGATACCGGCTGCGCATGGGCCGTCACGACAATCCAGGCACAGCATATCGGCAGGAAAAAACTTTTCATGGGCGCAAAAGTAACGCGACTACAACCGATACAAGCCGTCAAATGTTGACAAAAAGGTCAAAACCGCGTTGTAACGCAAAACTCAAAACTCAAAACCCAAAACTCAAAACTGTACTACCCTCCCGGTTGGGCGTTGTTGTTCACGTCGGCGATCTTGACGCCCTTGAAATTGATGCCGGTGGTGTTTTGTTGCAGGTTGGTGATGGGAATATTTCCCGCCGGGAGGCCGCCGCTGAACGGATCGGCCGGGTTTCCAAACGAAGCATTGGCAGGAAAAAACCGCCACGACGTGTTGGCCGGAAACGCCGGGTTGATGCCGAGAATGATCTTGCGGGCTTCCACGATGTCAATAGTGGTCACGGAATTGCTGCCGTTGGCGTCGGCGGCAATGATCTTCCAGGGCGAATCCAGGCTTTCAATTCCGAGAACGTGTTTGTTGATCGTGGACAGGTCGAAGGTGGACACGCCGTTGACGTCGCTTGTGTCGCGCAGGGGCGTCACCGTGTAATTCTGACCGAGCACCAGATCGGCAAAGGTGTAGTTCCCACCGGCATCCGTGCGGGTGCTGGAGGTGGCGCCGCCGCTCAGTTGCACCAGCACGTTGGGCATGGGCGCGCCCCAGTGCGTGGAGACGTTCCCGCTGATGCTGGCCGTTGCCGGCGGCACCGGTTGTGCGTAGCCGTTTTGGGTGAGCACGTTGGTATTGGCGGGGTCGAGCCATTCGCGCAGGCGGCTGTCGGAAGCGGGGCCTTGGTCCCAGGACAGGTCGAAACGCCCGAACCAAGCGCCCGATACCGTGCAGTTGGCCGGGTTCAGGTTGCCCCCATGCAATTGCCCGACGATGCGCTTGTTCTGGTCGAACAGGGCGCAGCCCGACGAACCCGGCTGGTAGATGCCCTCGTCGGGCACAATGCGCCAATGCGAATTGGCCGGGGAAATGCCGAAACCCGGCCCCCAGTCAATCGTTTGGGTGTGAATGACGGCCGGGTCGTTGTCGCGGGATATTTTTTTGATATCGCCGCTGGGGTGATGTACGAAGGTAGCGTTCTGAACCAAGGTGTTGGTGGCAGGCGTGCGGTTCCAACCGTTAAAGTACAGGTTGTAGCCTGCGGGGATGGGGTTCAGTTTGAGGAGCATGAAATCCGTCTGGTCGCGGAAGGCAAGGCGTTGGCAGCCGAGCACGGATTTCCTCGACGGTTCGGTGGCAGGATTTGGGCAGGCAGGAGCTTCATAGTCGAAGTCGAAACGCCACTGCGCAAAATTTGGCGATGATCCGATGATTTGGCAGTGGTGTGCCGAAAGGAAGTACGGTTCGGCCGTGCCGGCGGTATTGGCGACCAGCGAGCCGGTACACCAGCCCGCGCCATTGGAAAAAATCATCAGGATGCGGGCGACACCGCGTTTTTCCGTTTGCCAGTTCTGACCGAGGGCGCAGTTCACGTTGATGTTGCAGGCGAGCGACTCGCCAAAATCTTCCGGCAAACCCGCAGGCGTGATGCCGGCGGGGTCGTACACATAGTCCACACGGTTGAGGTGGATTTCAGCCGGCGAACTCGCAGCGGCCGGCTCGAAAAGTTCGAGCACAGTAATTTCCCCTGCCACCGGCCCGATGAGAAATTGCCCGGAAGGCAAACAACTGGCCTGTGTGTACGCGCCATGCACCTGTTGGCCGTCGGATGCGTAGGCAAACAGGCGGCTGCCCGCGGGCAGCACAAATCGGTCGAACAACAGGAGCAGGCCCAGGGCCTTGGGCGCTTGTACGGCGCAACGCCATACGCGGTCGCCGTTGGGCAGGGTTGTCCATTGGCCGGCATTGTCCGGGCCGATGTCCACCGGATCGAGCGGCACGGCGAAGCGGCTGCGCTCGGGGTGCTGAGCATCGTCGGCGAGCAGTTGTTTGGCATTGGGGGCAATCAGTACGATGGGATCGGGCAAAGGCGGGATGACGGATGCGTTTTCGGGCAAAAGGCCCGGCGGAGTGCCGCCCTCGCTGATTTGGGCCGAGGCTGCGAGGGCGCACAGCAAGGCAGGGACAACGGAAAATCGGTACAGAATCTGCATGGGATGAGGATGAATTTGGAAAGAGTAAACCGAAGGATTATGGCAAAGAGACGCCGATGTTTATTTCACCGCCGAGACACGGAAGTATTTTTCACCGCGGAGACGCAGAGAAATTTTTTTTATCAAAAACTCCGCGCCTCCGCGTCTCTGCGGTGAAAAAACCGAACGGGCTTTTTCACAGAAAAAATCACGCCAAAAACGACTCTTTCTCCCGCCGGAAGCGGTGAAAAAACGCCTTCAACACGACAAGCACCACAATTGGCAGGGCCGCCTCGGGCAGGTCTTGGGGGATGAATCCCCAGAACAGGAGCACCAGCAGGGCCAGAGCGCCGGCGCCCATGAAGTAGTTCTCCGTCCATTCGGTGCGTTTGTTTCGCCAGAAAAAGAACAGGTGGGTGGGCAAGGCCCAGAGGATGTTCCAGTTCATCTTGGTGGAACTGTGATCGGTGGCTGCCCACAACAAGAACAACACCAGGCCTGCCAGACCCAGCACAAACCAGAATACCACATCGAAAATGCGCTCGGCACGGCGGCTGAACATGGTGAGCAGGCCCAGTACGGCCACGAGGCACGTCACCCACAAGGGGTTGCCGAAAAACCCGGGCTGGTACACCGGGCGGGCGGGTAGCGGCACCAGTGGGATATTCTGTTCCGAGGCCACGAGCATGGTGGAATCGTTGATGCGTGCCGAGGCGAACAGGTCGTGTACATAGTCGGGCAGGAACATGTAGTCCTCGGCCAGGGCGACGCGGTCGGACGGCTGGCCGATGGCGATGTCTATGCCGAACTGCGTCCAGGGCATTTCCGCGAGGTAGGGGCGCAGGAGGTGGCGCATGGAGGTGCCGAGGGGCAGGGCGCTGGTGTCGTAGGCGATCTGGTGGAAAAAAGCCTCGTTCACGATGTCGCGGATGCGCGTGGCGCAGTTGTCGTAGAAAAATTCGTACATGTAGTACTTGTTCTCCTCGCGAGCGTTTTCCTGCAGGAGGTCGAACAGGCGCTGACGTTTTTCGGGAGTTAGATGGAGCACCTGCTCGCGCATGGGACGATGGTCGTACAGGTTACCGTACTCGAACGAGCGGTACGGCTCGATGTCGAGGTAGTAGCGCATGCGGCCCTGGAGGAACTTGAGCAGGAAGTTCGGCTCGTCGAAGTTGAAGGTGCCGTAGTTGTAGCAGCGGTCGAGGCGCAGGGCGGGGTCGAACACGCGAATGGCACTGTGGCCGAAGGTGCTGTACAGCATGTCGCCCGGGGCCACGGTCATCAGGCTGATGCGGGCGTTTTCGGAGAGGGTTTGCTGGGCGGACAAGATGGGGGTGCCGAGCAGGGAAAATAGGACGAACAGGGGGCGAAAATTCATAGTTGGTGTAGGTGCGGTTGTTTCGACAAACAGTACTGGGCTGAGGCCCGGCGAAGGTAAAAATTTCCTCCATACGGTGATAAATGTTCCCCAAACAGGGAATGATCTGTGGAATCATTGTGCGCTGCTGCGTATTTTTGGTCGCATTTTTAAAACTCTTGATATGCAAAAACCACATACAATAGCCTTTGTCCTGCTTTTTAGCCCTCTATGGGCGACATCACAGATCTTACAGGACTCCGCAACTGTGGCGAAGCAGGTGGACAGCCTGATTCAATCTACCCGCGCGCTCGTAGGGAAACGCGATTTCGAAAAAGCGCTCGACGTGAATGAGACAGCAGAAAAACTATCTATTGAAAAGTTTGGCCGGGAATCGGCAGTGTACGGGTACTGTTGCTTCAGTCGTGGCAGAATTTTGCATTTCAAAGGGTCTTATGCTGAGGCTGAAAAACACTACTCGGATGCCTTGGCCATTCGCATCAAAGCGTTGGGCAGAGTACATGCAGATGTTGCACAAAGCCTGAACAACTTGGCGAATCTATATACCGAGCGGGGAGCATTCGACAAGGCTGTGCCGCTACACCTGGAAGCATTGGCTATCCGGGAAAAAGTAGTTGGAAAAATGCATATAGACTATGCCTGGAGTCTGAACAACCTGGCAATAACATATCATAAAATGGGCAATCTGGAAAAGGCAGAGCCCCTTTATGTCGAAGCCAAAGACATCCGGGAAAAAGTACTTGGCAAAGAGAGTGCAGACTATGCTACTACCTTGAATAATCTGGCAATCCTGTATCAGAAGCAGGGCAAATATGAACAGGCAGAGCAACTTATCCTCGAAGGAAAGGCAATTCGCGAGAAAAAAGTAGGAAAAAACCATCCTGATTATGCCGCAAGTTTAACCAGTCTGGCAATATTGAATCAGGAGATGGGCAACCTCGAAAAAGTCAAGGCATATTACTTGGAAGCCAAAGAAATACGTGAAAAAGCATTGGGCAAGGAACACCCGGACTATGCAGCAAGCCTGGACAACCTTGCTATATTTTATTGGAAAGTAGGCGATTATGAAAATGCAGAACTATACGCTCTGGAAGGGAAGTTGATTCGCCAAAAAGTGTTGGGCAAAGATCATCCTGATTATGCGAACAGCCTTAATAACCTAGCAACCATTTACCAAAAAATGAATAATTATGAAAAAGCAGAGCCGCTTCTCGTCGAGGCTAAGGGCATTCGGGAAAAGCTGCTTGGGAAAAAGCATACTGACTATGCTTTGATTGTTAATAATTTGGGGTTGGTTTATTGGAATACGGGAAACTATAAACAAGCGGAAGCGGCATTTTCAGAAGCAAAAGCCATTTGGGAAGAAATCTTTGGAAAAGAGCACACACTTTACGCGACAAGTCTTCGGAACCTGGCCAATGTGTATTGGAGCAGCGGACAATTTGAAAAAGCAGAGCCGCTCTACCTCCAAGCCCTGACCATTTGGGGAACAACGTTGGGGAAGGAGCACCAGGACTACACTCTTGCCATGAACCACCTGGCAAACCTGTATTTGAAAATGCGCAAATATGATCAAGCAGAACCGCTCTATCGCGATGCACTGGCGATCCGTTTAAAACTTCTTGGCAAGGAAGACCCCCACTATTCTGAAAGTTTGATTTGTTTGGCATCCATTGCATCCATACGCGGTGATTTGGGCCGGGCAGACTCGTTATTCACAGAATATTCTACGATTCTCCGACAGCACATTTCCATTGCACTTCGCCATTTGTCTGAATGGGAGTTGAACAGATATTTGAAAAAATTCTCCGAAAGTCAAGACCAAATCCTGTCTTTTGCCCACCTGTATGGCAGTAAAAGAATGGCAGAAATTTGTGTTGACAATGCCCTATTTTACAAAGGCTTTTTACTCAACGCAGCCAACCAGACAAAGCGCCTCATCCGTGCCGATTCTACGACCGTTGAAGCGGTTAATCAGCTTAAAACTTGCCAACATCGCCTCGCGGTCCAGTATGCCCTGCCCATCGCGAATCGAGACAGTAGCCAGGTGTCCGAACTGGAAGAAAAGGTCAATAACATCGAAAAAAGCCTCGCTCGCTCGGTGGCGGGATATGGGGAAACCCGGCGGCAGGTCCGGTGGCAAGAGGTACATACCCGGCTGAAACCCGGCGAGGCCGCAATCGAGTTTGTCAGATACAGTTTTTCACCCGACAGTACTATGTATGCCGCCTTGATATTAGTCCCCAGCAGATCTCAACCCGTTATAGTTTCTCTTACCGAGGAAAATCAATTGGCGACCTTACTTGCCCCAAAGAACAAAAAACGGAATAGCGAGCAGTTGGCCAAGATGTATACCCGAGGTGCTAAGCCGCTGGAAAAAAATGCCATTACAGGGCTATACGAACAGATTTGGCACCCATTGGACACGTTGCTTAGAGATGTAAAAACCGTGTACTACTCCCCCACAGGTCTCCTGCATCGGATCAACTTTGATGCCATGCCTGTGCCTAAACGCGGTGACAAAAAATCCAAAACGCTTGGCGATCAACACAAACTTGTCCGACTGGGCAGTACACGCTCGCTGGTTGTGACCGATACGACCAAGACCAACCTTGCCGACGACGCAGTTCTTTTTGGCGGTATCCAGTATGAAATGGATACAACCCTCTGCGCACCGGACTCTACAACGCATGGCCAGCTAACAGTCGGTTCAAGTGAACTTCCCTTCACATTCGCCGACAGAAGTTTACCCCAACGCGGACAAAACTGGAGCTACCTCCCGGGTACGGCAAAGGAAGTTGAAAACATCAATGACCTGTTGAAAAAATCCGGGTTTTCTGCGCAGGTTTTTTCGGGTCAAAGCGCCACTGAAGAAACATTCAAATTTAATGGGAAAGAGAAATTCTCGCCCCGTATCCTTCACCTCGCCACGCACGGTTTTTTTTTCCCCGACCCGAAAGATACCCTGCAACAACAAAGTTTTGAAGGCCGGCAACCCGTTTTCAAAATCTCCGACCACCCCATGATCCGTTCCGGCCTCATCCTCGCCGGCGGCAACCACGCCTGGAAGACCGGCAAACCCGCTCGCGAAGACATGGAGGACGGTATCCTCACGGCCTACGAGATCAGCCAAATGAACCTGTCCAATACCGAACTTGTCGTGCTCTCCGCCTGCGAAACCGGGCTCGGCGACATCTCGGGCAACGAGGGCGTGTACGGCCTGCAACGCGCCTTCAAAATTGCAGGAGCAAAGTACCTCATCATGTCGCTGTGGCAGGTGCCCGACCGGGAGACCTCCGAGTTTATGACCGCATTTTACCGCAACTGGCTCGAAAAGAAACAAACCATCCCGGATGCCTTCCGGGTTGCCCAAAAAGACATGCGAGAGCGTTTTGTGAACCCGTACCTGTGGGCAGGTTTTGTGCTGGTGGAATGATGGTGGTGTAGGCCGGGATTCCCTGCAGGTTGCTTTGTTCCCGAGCATGATAACGCCGACCGTCATTCTCGTATTAATGCCTGCGCAATGTGAGGCTTGCCGTTCCATCTGCGTACTTTTCGGCGTTTTTCAAAACTCTGGATATGCGAAAACTTCTTCTGCTCTGTCTGGCACTTCCGTTTTTTCTTCCCGCCCAGGACACCAAAGGCGTGCGCCCAATCAACCCGTCAACCAATCCACCAGTCAACCGAACCCGTGCCGTCGTCGTCGGCATTTCCGACTACCAGGACCTCGGAATCCCGGACCTCAAGTACGCCCACCGCGACGCGGAGGCGTTCGCCAATTTCCTGCGCTCGCCTGCGGGCGGAGCGCTGGACGGCGACCACCTCAAGGTGCTGACCAACGAACAGGCGACCGGTGCACAATTCGCCAAGATGCTGGACTGGCTCATCGAAGTCACACAGGAAGGCGACCGGGTGATCATCTATTTTTCCGGACATGGGGACGTGGAAACCAGAAGAATCTCGCAGCCTGGCTACCTACTGGGATTTGATGCCCCCTCCCGAGTGTATTCGGCCGGCGGGGCCATGAACATCCGGGATTTCCAAGACATCATCTCGACGCTGTCCGTCATAAACAAGGCCAAAGTGTTGGTCTTCACCGATGCTTGTCACGCTGGGAAACTGTCGGGCAGCGACATCAACGGCGCCCAACTCACCGGCCAGAACCTGGCCCAGCAGTTCGCCAACGAGATCAAAATCCTATCCTGCCAGCCCAATGAGTACAGCATCGAGGGCGAGCAGTGGGGCGGCGGCCGCGGGGCGTTTTCCTTCCATCTCGTGGACGCCCTGTACGGCCTGGCCGACGGCAACAACGACCTGTCGGTGAACCTGAAGGAAGTGGGGCGCTATCTCGAGGACCACGTGACTGCCGAGGTGGCCCCGGTGTCCCAGAATCCTAAGGTCATCGGCAGCCCCACCGAGCGACTGGCGGCAGTGAACCCCAACCTGCTCGCCGACCTGCGCTCCGGTAAAACCAGCCAGATGCAGATGCTATATCCCGTAGAGATGCGGGGCATGGAAGACGAGGTGCTGGCAGACGTGGACACCACCGTGCGGGAACTGTACCACCTGTTCAAAAAAGCGCTGCAGGACAAGGCGTTTCTGGAACCCGCCGATGCCTGCGCCGATGCCTACTACCAGCGGCTGACGGCAGAGCCAAGGCTCGCCCGTCTGCACTCGACCATGCGGAGAAACTACGCAGCCGCCTTGCAGGACGATGCCCAACAGGTGCTGAACAGTTTTTTGAAAACCGACATGCGTGAAATTACCCGCACGAGGCGGAAAAAAATTGAAAAATACCGCCTGTATCCGGCGTTGCTGGACCGGGCCGCTCAGTTGCTCGGGCCGGAGCATTATTTTTACTCGGAACTCCTGTCCAGGAAAAATATCTTCGAGGGATTCCTCCAGCAGTTGCAATCGTCCAGACTGAACGACCGGGAGGCCGGAAACAAGATTCTGCAATTCTACCGGGAAGCCTTGCGCTGGCAGCCCGACAATCCGCTGACCTTCCATTTTATCGCCCGGATGTACAGCAATTTTATGGCCGACCTGGACTCGGTGGAAGCCTACATCCTCCGGGCCGCCGAACATGCACCGGGCTGGGTGTTGCCCATGGGAGAGTTCGCTTTTGACCTGACAGACCGCTTCCAGAAACACGAACGGGCACAGCTGTGGTTGGATAAAGCGTACTCCATGGACTCCACATCCGCATACATAATGAACCAGTACGGTATTTTGAATGCTCAAAAGAACCGCTTTCAGGAGGCCGATTCGTTGTTCAAAAAAGCGCTCGCGTATGACAGCACCAACATCTGGTATCTGAGCAATTATGCCCACAACTGTGAGCTGATGGGCAAATTCCGGGAGAGTGAACAAGGGTATCTCAAATCAATACGATTTGACTCTACCAACGTAATGCCATACCGTAACCTGGGTAACCTTTATATAAAACTGAGGGAGTATGAAAAAGCCGAACGGTGGTACAAAAAATCCATCGAGGTGGATTCATCTTGCTCGCGCTGCATCAGTGGATTGGGTATTTTGTATGCCAATACGGACCGGCCTGAGGAAGCAAAACCTCTGCTCCATAAAGCATTAGAAATAGAACCCACCAATATCTGGGCTTGGAACAACCTCGGGAACGTGTATATGGTCAAAAAAGAATACCCCGCCGCGATAGACGCCTACGCAGGTGTTTTGGGCGTTGACTCCACGATGCCATACGCCACCTACGCCTATAGCGGGACGGGCATCGCCCTCGAACGCACCGGCAAACCGGATGAAGCGATCGGCGCATTTCGACGTGCCATAGCTCTGGACTCCACCAATATCTGGGCGATGTGCGGCTGGGTCCGCGCGCTGCTGAAAAAGGGCGCACCGGCAGATGCTGCGGCCCTGCTCGACCAGGCTAAGACCATACAGGCTTCGGACTGGGTGGGCTATCACTTCGCCCTGCTGTACGCACAAACCGGGCGGCCCGAACTCGCCATCGAGCGGCTCAACGCAGTAGTGAAAAAAATAAGCATACTCGACTATGACGAACTAAACTCCGAAGTCCTGCTGGAGCCGCTGCACGCACTGCCCGAGTGGGCGGAGTTGATGAAAAAACACTTCCCCGAAAAAACTAAAGACTAAGGCATCAGGACAGATCAAGCACTATTTTGAGATTCTCATCCAGTTGAGCATAGAACGTGGGTGGCAACTGACCGATCTTTTGTCTTAACCGGCGGTTGTCAATGGCACGAATCTGGTCAATCATAATGTCAGAGTCCTGACTTAGCCCGGCCGTGCCGGCACTCAGGTGTATACGCAGAAGGGTTGCCCCCGGTCGGACGTTTGTGGTGAGCGGGCAAATGATGGTGGAGGGATGGTGGTCGTTGAGAAAATTGGTTTGTACCACGATGACAGGCAACAATCTGAAAATCTGAATAAAATTTGTTCTGTTATGAGGCAATTCAACTGTAAATCAAGTTTGGAGCGAACAGGCCTCAGCCCAATGCTCCTGTTAAGTCTCGCCGCCCTGCTGCTTACCGCCCAGCTCTCCGCCCAGGACACCAAGGGCGTGCGCCCCGTCAACCCGTCAACCAATCCACCAGTCAACCAAACCAGGGCCGTCGTCGTCGGCATCTCCGACTACCAGGACCCAGGCATCCCCGATCTGCGCTTTGCCGACCGGGATGCGGAGGCCTTTGCCAACTTCCTGCGCTCGCCGGCGGGAGGTGCGCTCGACAACGACCACCTCAAAGTGCTGACCAACCAGCAGGCCACCATGGGCAAAGTGGCCGCCGCGCTCGATTGGCTGCTGGATATGTGCCGCGAGGGCGACCGGGCCATCATCTATTTTTCCGGACACGGCGATGTGGAGCGCAAAATCATCTCCCAGCCGGGTTACCTGCTTTGCTGGGATGCCCCGCCGCAGGTGTACATGTCGGGCGGGGCGTTCAATTTGCGCGACCTGGAAGCGATCGTCAGCACCCTTTCTACCCAGAACAACGTGCGGGCCGTCGTCGTAGCCGATGCCTGCCATGCCGGAAAACTCTCCGGTTCCGGCATCGGCGGTGTACAGATCACCGGCGCCAGCCTGGCGCGGCAGTACGCCAACGAGGTCAAAATCCTGAGTTGCCAACCCAACGAATACAGCCTCGAGGGCGAGCAGTGGGGCGGCGGGCGCGGCGTATTTTCCTACCACCTGCTGGACGGCCTGCTTGGCCTCGCCGACCGGAACACGGACGCCGGCGTCACACTTTCCGAAATTGACCGCTATCTCGAAGACCACGTGACGTCGGAGGTGGCCCCGCACCTCCAGACGCCCTTGGTTCTGGGGAACAAAACTGAACAACTGGCGACTGTTTTCCCGGAGATTTTGTCGGAATTGAAAAAAGGTAAAACCGGGCAACTGACGGTTTTTTCCAAAATTGACAGCCGGGGCCTCGAAGACGACGTGCTGGCGGGCGTGGACACCAGCATCCGGGAGATGTACCGGTTGTTCAAAAAAACGCTGGACGACAAGGCGTTTTTCGAGCCGGCCAACGCCTGTGCGGATGTTTTTTACGAAAAACTGGTCGCCGAGCCGAAACTGGAACGCCTGCACAACTCCATGCGCCGGAACTACGCCGCGGCCCTGCAGGACGGCGCACAGCAGGCGGTGAACAACCTGATGAAAGCCGAAAAAACCGAAGTCCGGCTGTACCGCCTCGAACGCGTGAAAAAATACGCGCCCTTCCCCCGCTACCTCGCCCGGGCCGCCGAATTGCTCGGGCCCGGCCACTATCTCTACCCTACCCTGCTGGGTCGAAAATGCTACTTCGAGGGCATTTTGTTGAAAATGGAAAGCCCGCTAAACCCCGACTCGCTGCTGGGCCGCCGGTTGTTGGACAAGTACCGCGAGTCGCTGGCCTGGCAACCGGATGCCGCACTGACATACTTGGCCATGAGTTCGGTTTTTGCCAAAGTCCTGCCGAACCCCGATTCCATGTTCTGGTACAATCAAAAGGCGATCGAGGCGGCGCCCGGTTTAATACAGGCGTACACACTGATGGCCAGCAGGTTTACCTGGTCGAAAATGCCCGAACAGGCCCGGCCCTTTCTGGATCAGGCGCTGGCGCTGGACTCCACGTCGGCAAATGTCTGGGTCGAGTATGGCATCTGGCATGATGTCCAGGGAAACAAGGCGGCCGCAGAAACGTGTTTTTGGAAAGCGGTACGCCTCGATTCCACCTACTCGGAGCCTTACTATTGGCTTGGCGTCCTGGCATTTAATCGGAACAACATGCTGGATGCCAAGCGGTATTTTCTAAAAGCCACACAAACCGACAAACCCGACCCCAGCACGTACGACTACTTGGGATGTACGCACTTTAACATAGGAGAAAACGAAGAAGCCGAGAAATACTACCTCCAGGGATTGGCTATCGAACCATTCGACCCGTTGCTGCTGATACATTATGCGAGCACCTGTTGGAAAACCAATCGCCCGGAACAGGCCAAAGCCTTGTTGGAAAAAGCCATGGCGTACGATTCCACTTCCGCGCAGACCCATCACAATGTCGGTCAGGCGTTTTTTTACAATGGTTTTCATTCGGAAGCGGAAGCAGCCCTCCTGAAATCGCTCGCACTGGACTCGACAAGCGCCTACACCTGGGTGTTGTTGGGCCAACTATATCAAGTAACGCAGCGGACAGAAGCGGCCATAACGGCAGTGGAGCGAGGCGTGCGGCTGGATTCGACAAACGCCTGGGGAACGGACTGGGGCACGCTGGCAGGTTTGTACATGGAGGTCGGCCGTACCGCCGATGCCGAGCGGGCGTTAAAAAAAATAATTGCCCTGGATTCCTCAAAAGTCCATTCTTGGCTGGGACTCGGCACCTTTTATCAACAAACAGGCCGGACGGCAGAAGCGGAGCAGATTTACAAGGATTTACTCCGGCGGGACTCTTCAAATGCCGATGTCTGGAGGTTGCTTGGTGAGCTATACCGGACAACAAACCGGAAAGTTGAGGCGGAGCGGGTGTTCAAAAACATGCTTCACCGGGATTCCTCCAACATGGACATCTGGATAAGCCTGGGTGCGCTGTATGACGCCACAGGGCGGGCGAACGAGGCAAAGCAGTTGTACGAGGCACTTCTTGAGCGGGATTCATCCCTTCAGGCACACTATGCTCTTGGACACCGTTTTATAACCAAACACCGCTACGAAGAAGCAGAGTCGGTCTATCAAAAAATACTGCTGCGCGACCCGAGCAATACGACTGCCGACTACGCGCTCGCCTGCATACGCGGCCTTCAAAACCGCGTGGACGACGCCTTCGCATTCCTGGAAAAGGCGCTGAAAGACGGCTGGAAAGACTACAACTGGATGCAAAAGGACACCGACCTCGCTTCGCTGCGCGAGCAAACGGAGCGGTGGAAGGCATTGATGAAAAAACACTTCCCCGACAAAGTCAAAGACTAAAACCTACCGTCATGACAAAAACAACCCTCCTGCTCGCCGCCCTGCTGGCCGCCGCCCTGCTTCCTGCTCAAACCGAAAAAAGCGCCACCCCGCTCCCCACTCAAAACTCAACAATCAACACTCAAAACTCCACCCGGGCCGTCGTTATCGGCATTTCCGACTACCAGGACCCGGCTATCCCCGACCTGCGCTTTGCCGACCGCGATGCGGAGGCGTTCGCCAATTTTTTGCGCTCGCCGGGCGGGGGAGCATTGAACGAGGACAACTTGCGCCTTTTGACCAATCAAAAAGCCACGGGAGGCGAGGTCGTATCTGCCTTGACCTGGCTTTTGGACGAAAGCATGCCTGGCGACCAAGCCATCATTTATTTCAGCGGCCATGGCGACGTGGAGGCCAAACTGCTCAACCAACTCGGCTTTCTGCTGCTTTGGGATTCGCCCGCAAAAATATACCTTTCCGGTGCCTTGTCGGTGGACATGCTAAGGCAGGTAGTTTCAACCCTTTCCGTTGACAAGAAGGTGAAGGTTTTTATTGTCGTGGATGCCTGTCGTGCGGGCAAACTGGCGGGTAATACCGTCATCGGCACCCAATTGACGAGCATCCAGTTGGCCCAGCAGTTCAGTCAGGAACAAAAGGTGCTGAGCTGCCAGCCCAACGAATTTAGCATCGAGGGCGAACAGTGGGACGGCGGGCGCGGTGTTTTTTCCTACCACCTCTGCAATGGCTTGTACGGTCTGGCTGATGCCAATCACGACGGGCTGGTGTCGCTTTTCGAGATCGGTCGTTACCTCGAAGACCGGGTGCCTAAAGAGGTGGAGCCGCTGTCACAGCTGCCGCTAACGGTAGGCGACAAATCCAGTCTGCTGTTTTCGGTGGACCAGCCGACTTTGGCCGATCTGAGAAAACATGGCAAACCACCCACGAACATTGCCCTGGTCGAACAGCGCGGCTTGTTGCAGGATGTCCTGGCCAAGATCGACGCGAGCGTGCGATTTTGGCATGCAGGTTTCGAGCGTACCCTTCGGGATAAGTACTACTTCGAGCCGGCAGACGATTGTGCCGACTTCTTTTTCCAAAAATTGGTGGGAACGGAAAGCATCGCGGCATTGCACCCGATGCTAAGGCGCAACTACGCGGCAGCGCTGCAAGATGAGGCACAACAATTGCTCAACGTATGGTTGCGTGACAAAGAGCAGCGGCCCATTGTCATAAACCATGCCGACAGCGCTTCACTTGTCGCACAACGAAACCTTAGTTCGGTATTAAAAAGACGAAGCCGACTCCCGCAGCTCTTAGAACGGGCCGCTGATTTGCTGGGGGAACAACACTACATGTACCCGATCTTACAGGGGCGCAAGCATTTTTTTGAAGGCTACACAACCGTGAATGAAAGACTAAGCCAAAATGCAACACGGGGAAAAACGGCCTTGGAGCACCTGAACCGCTCGTTGTTCTGGCAACCAAACCAGCCGTATGTGTATTGGCAGATGAGCAAAGCGTACGGACACCTGCTTCGCCAACCGGATTCGGCGGAATACTATGCACGCCGGGCCATCGAATTGCAGCCCAACTGGACGCTCCCCTGCATTGACATTGCGTTTTTGTTGTCGAGGGACTACCAAATGTTCGATCGAGCCAAACCATTTTTGGAACTCGCTATGCGCATTGACTCCACGTCATCGTCCGTTTGGGATTGCTGGGGGCGGTATTTCTATCTCAAAAAGCAGTATACCGAGGCCGAGCACTATTTCAAAAAAGCTATACAGCTGGACCCTTATTTTACTACTTTACAGGGCTATCTCGCTTTGATTTATGCCGCCACTAACCGTATCGAAGAAGCAGAAAGACAATATCAACGTACCATTCAGATGGACCCTACATCTGCCGAGGCGCATCGGAATCTTGGCATCCTCTACCGGGACACCCGAAGGCTGCCCGAGGCGGAGGCCGAATTAACAAAAGCAATTCTACTGGACTCCACTAACTCTCTGGCCCATTTCGACCTCGGACAGATTTATAGCAGTACCGGTCGCGTTGCGGACGCGGAATGTCAATACCAAAAAGCCATTCAGGCAGATACGGGAAACACCATGGCTTATTACAACCTCGGGGTTATGTTCCATACTGCACGCAAGTATGCCAAAGCGGAACAGTGCTTCAAAAAAGCCATACAACTGGATTCTACCCATGCAGGCGCCTTTTCACAACTCGGAGCGATGTACTTCACCGCGCAACTTTATCCTGCCGCCGAACGGTGCTTTAAAAAAGCCATTCAATTTGACTCAACGAAGGCGAACCATTTCCAAAAACTGGGAGCGCTCTACTCCACGCTCCAGCGATACCCCGAAGCGGAGCACTTCCTGGATAAAGCGCTTCGGATGGACACTTCCAATGCGTATATTTTTTCGTCCCTTGGAAAGCTCTATGATGAAACCAACCAATTTGCCGAAGCAGAGCGCATGCACAAAAAGGCGATACAACTGGACTCCTCAAACGCCATCCACTACTTCAACCTCGGAACAGCTTACCTGAACAGCAAACGCTTCCCAGATGCCGACGAGCAGTTTGCCAAAGCAATACAAATTGATCCTGGCAATAGCTTGTTTTACTACAACTACGCTTGCAGCCAAGCGTATCAAAATCGCACCGATCCAGCGTACAAGTTTCTGGGACAAGCACTTAACGCCGGGTACAATGACTACCCTTGGCTTATGGAAGATACCGACCTCGCCCCCTTGCGCGAGCAAACGGAGCGGTGGAAAGCGTTGATGAAAAAACACTTCCCCGACAAAGTCAAAGACTGAAACCAATCGCCATGACAAGAACCACCCTCTTGCTCGCCACCCTGCTGCTTACCGCCCAGCTCTCCGCTCAGGACACCAAGGGCGCCCACCCCGTCAACCTGTCAACCAATCAACCAGTCAACCAGACCCGTGCCGTCGTTGTCGGCATTTCCGACTATCAGGACCCGGCTATCCCCGACCTGCGCTTTGCCGACCGCGATGCGGAGGCGTTTGCCGCATGGTTGCGCTCGCCCGCAGGGGGCAATGTTCCGGGCGGGAATATTCAACTTCTGGTCAATGCGCAAGCGACAGGAGCAGCCGTTGCCGGAGCCATTGATTGGCTGGTGAGCGCTACACAAGCGGGTGATGCTGCCATTATCTATTTTTCCGGCCATGGCGATGTAGAGCGCCAGGCACATTCTCAGCCGGGCTTTTTTTTGTGTTGGGATTCCGGGCCGCGCATTTACATGGCCGGAGGCACATACAGCCTGTATTTTTTACAGGAAATGATGTCTGCCATGTCGGCACAAAACCAAGCCAGGGTATTGTTGATTGCCGATGCCTGCCGCTCCGGCAAATTGGCGGGAAGCGCCGTAAACGGCGCTCAACTGACCGCCGCCAACCTTGCCCGTCAGTTTGAAAACGAGATCAAAATATTGTCCTGTCAGCCCAACGAATACAGCCTGGAAGGAGAGCAATGGGGCGGCGGACGCGGCGCATTTTCGTTCCACCTGCTGGAAGGATTGACCGGACTGGCCGATGCCAATCAGGACACTCGGGTACAGCTCCTGGAAATAGGCCGTTATCTCGAAGACCATGTACTGCCCGATGTGGCGCCGCTCAGCCAGGTTCCGATGGCCATAGGCTCGAGGATGGAAACCATTGCAGAAGTGGATGCAGCAGCTCTGGCCGATCTGGTGGCAAACAAAAAAAAACAAAGGTTCCAATTCTCCGATATCGGTGGAAAAACCCTTGAACCGGCATCAATCTTTCTGGCCGATTCCAGTATCCGCAGCACCTACGTCGCTTTTGAGCAGGCGTTAAAACAGAAACGTTATTTTGAGCCGGAGGGCGACAACGCCGAACTGTACTATCAAATGCTGATCTCGGATCCCCTCCTTTCTGCCAACAAACCTTTTGTCACCCGGAAATATGCCGTGGCTCTACAGGACGACGCACAGCAGTCCATCAATGCCCTGCTGAAGGCCGACTCCGATTTGTTCCAGCGTACCCGTGTTTCCTTGTACAACACTTTTCAGGATTTTCCCAAACTGCTTCACCGGGCTGCCGACCTGTTGGGAGAATCGCATTACATGTACAAGAATCTCAAAGCACGCGAATACCTGTTCGAAGGGGTGCTGTTGTACTTTAAATACAAGGCGGCCAAAACCACTACGGTCGAACAGGGTCATAAAATTGCCGCTCTCTACGAAAAATCGCTGGCCTTAGAACCGGAATTGGCCGTTGCGCATTTTTTCATGAGCCTCTGCTACGCCAAAATGCTTAACGACCCCGAAGCGGCCAAACGCTATGCCTTGCAAGCCGTCGAACTCGCAGGATCCTGGATTATTCCGTACACCCACCTCGCCTATTACCTCGCCCGGGAGTTCAAGCAATTCGATATCGCCCGGCAATATCTTGACATGGGAATGGCAATAGATTCCGCCGATGCCGGGTTGTGGAAAAGTTGGACTGCGTGGTATACCTATCAGGGAAAAATTGCCGAAGCACTTGAGGCGGCCCAACGCGCAGCACTGCTGGCGCCCAACGATCCGTACATTTGGCTGAACATCGGAATCCTGAAACAAAGTCAATATAAATTTGACGAGGCAGAAACTATCCTCTTGAAAAGTATCGAACTGGATTCGAGCCAACAGGCCGCATATTACTACCTTGCCAGAAATTACTACCGCTGGAAAAAGTATGATCAGGCTGAAACCTGTTATCTGAAATCTATCGAGCTTGACCCCGAAAACGAGCTGGCCCGGTCATCCCTTGCAAGCTTCTACATTGGCTTTGATCGGTATGGCGACGCAGAGGCGCAATACCTCGAATTGATCAAATACACCGACCCCGACGCCGATACCTGGCTGAAACTCGCTTATGTCAGCACCCAAAACAAGCATCCCGAAGCGGGACTGGAGTATCTGGAACACGCCCTGAAGAAAGGATTTGCCAACCGGGTTCAAATCGAGCAGGAAGCGGGATTCGCACCCCTGCGCTCATTGCCGGGATACCCCGAACTGATGCGCCGTTATTTCCAGGATTGAAACCATATTTGTTCATCATACCAAACTTTTGCACGATGAAACACCAACTCTTGCTGCCGATCACCATCCTTGCATTCCTGTTGACTCAATGTAAGGACAACTCCAAATCCGAACCAAAACATGCCGGCGCCGACACTGTTGACGTCTCGGTAACGGTCATGCAATACGGACAGAACAAGCCGTTGGACAGCGTGATTGTATCCGTTGATAGCAGCGGTACCATTATTCATCGCGACACCACCGGGTCCAACGGCAAGTGCTTATTGACCAATATCACGTCGAACAAAAAGTATGATTTCTTCAAAAGTGGGTACACCCCCCAGAATCTTGACTTTTTGGCGCCAGGAGAACTACGATCGCTGAACCTGTATATGAAACATATTTCCACCGACCCGTTCATAGCGGTAACCTTTATTGGAAAAGTGCAAAACACCTTGTCAATGCCGTTTCCCAACGTGAAGGTCAAGTCCGGGGACGACTCTACCTATACCGACTCAACCGGTTTCTATCGCTTGATCGTGCCCAAAAAAAGCCAATATAATCTCCAGTATTTAAAAAACGGGGGCGATATCACCATTCAGATCGGGGCAAGCCCGGATACCACGAAAGTGGATGTTTTTGTGGATGCATTCCAGATAGATACCGTGGGTCTGAAAATACGACAGTAGCATTTGCCACTACTTTTTTACCGAAAACAACCAATACCATGCGGCACTCCCCGTATTTGTCAGAATTGACCCTGCTCGCCACCCTGCTGCTGGCCGTCGCCACGTCCTTCGCCCAGGATACCAAAGGCGCGCGCCCCACTCATCACTCATCGTTCATCGCTCATCACTCTACAAGAGCCGTCGTCGTCGGCATCTCCGACTACCAGGACCCGGCTATCCCCGATCTGCGTTTCGCCGACCGGGATGCCGAGGCGTTTGCCAGCTGGCTGCGCTCGCCCGCAGGCGGAAGCCTGCCCGAAACACAGGTAAAAACCCTGCTCAACCGTGACGCCACTACCGGCAAAATCATTGCCGCCCTCGACGCCCTGATCAGCGCCAGCAAGGCGGGCGACGAAGCCATCATTTACTTCAGCGGGCACGGCGACGTGGAACGGGTCACCAAATTCCAACGTGGCTACTGGCTTACCTGGGATTCGCCGCCCACCGTGTATGCCGCCGGAGCGTTTTCGCTGGTGTTTTTGCAGGACATCATCACCACACTTTCGGACAACAGCGTGCAAGTCATTGTTGTAAGCGATGCCTGCCGTGCGGGCAAACTCGCCGGCAGCGAATATGGGGGGGCACGGGCCACCTCGGCCGCGCTGGCGCAGCAGTTTGCCAACGAAATCAAAATCCTGTCCTGCCAGCCCGAGGAGTTCAGCCTCGAAGGCGAGCAGTGGGGCGGCGGGCGCGGCGCCTTCAGTTTTCACCTCGTGGACGCGCTCTACGGCATGGCCGACGCCAATGCCGACGGCACGGTAAACCTGCTGGAACTGGGCCGCTACCTCGAAGACCGGGTGCCCGCCGAGACGGCGCCACACTCCCAGATTCCGTTCACCGTGGGCAGCAAGGCCACCCGAATTGCCCAGGTGGATGCAGAAGCGCTTACCCAGTGGCGGCTACAGAAGCAAAACGGAGTGCCCCAGTTTGCCAAAATAGATATGAAAGGCCTGGAGGAAATCGTGCTCGCCCGGGCAGACTCCAGCGTACGGACGCTGTACGCCGAGTTCGTAGAAGCGCTGGAACGCGGCGACCTGATGGAAGCGAAGGACAGCGCCCGGCGGTCGGCCAATGCCCTGTACAAGGTGCTCATCCGGGAGCCCGCTCTGGCCGATCTGCATGGCGCAATGACGCGAAATTTTGCGGCAGCGCTGATGGATGAGGGACAGCAGATCCTAAACAGGCTTTTGAAAACAGACGAACAAACCATTCAGCGGATTTATGCAAATGATATTGATTTTCAGGAAATGGCAGAGAAAACAGCAAGAGCGGCAGCCTTGTTGGGTGAAGGCCATTATGCCTTTAAATCCCTGAAAACTAAAGAATACTATTTCAGAGGAGTAAGAGCCCACGAAAATAAGGATGCTGCCGGTGCCAAAAAATTTGCGCTTGAGGCACTCTCCTTCGACAACGAAGCGCCTTACGTCTATTTGTCTCTCACCCATTTGCTAGAGGGTGACAGCCTTGGAATGATGGTAAACAAAGTGGAAGAGTTGGCGCCTAACTGGGTTTATGGGCAAGCTGCCTGTGCCGTGATGTTGTTTGCCAAAGGCAAATACAGGTGGAGCCTGAGACATTCCCTAAAAGCAATAGCACTTGATTCTGGTTTTTTGATTCCATATTGGAGGACGGCGGAAAACTACCGGGCCCTGCATTTGCCCGATAGCGCCCGGATTTGGGACATGGCCTTGGGTGAAAAAGTCACGGACAGGATAATGAACAATAGAGCCGAATTGTTTCCCATCGAATGCATGTTGGGAGGGGTGAGCCTTTCCAATCTAAACAGGTTTCGGGACGCGAACCTGATTTTCAGAAAAGGGTGGGAATTATCAGCGGCCCTCCCTGCTTATATCCCTACATTTCAGCGGTTATTAGCCTCGAATTACGCCAACCAGGGCAGATTCAGAGAGGCTCTTACTTTGTTTGACTCCATTTCGCCTCAGGATGTGCTCACCCTGTTTTACAAGTGGGGAACGCAGAGATTTTGCCTCGCCGACCCAAAAGCAAGCCAGAAACTGGAAAGAACACTTGCTTCCAGACCGAATCTGCCCGACATGATTCTGTGGACAGTGGCATCGCAGTTACACCAGAACAAACAATACCTTCTGTCGGACAGTTTGCTGCAACGTCAATTGACAAGGAATCCCAAAAATGCCCGGCTTCTTTTCATGTATGCCGAAATGAAACGCTGCTTAGGCGATTCCGAAGGAGCGGCCAATTACTACCTTCAGGTATTGCAGACTGCCAGCCCAGAGTTTCATCCGGCAGAAAACCGGGTGCCGGAATATTTGCTTTATCTACTTTCGCTCAACCGACTGGATCGAAAACCAGAGTGCGACGAATTGCTGGAAACGATTACCGATGGTTCGGCCAAAGACGCCTGGACACAGTATTGGATGGCGTGCTATTTCTGCCAGATCAACGAATTGCAAACTGCCATGAGCCACTTGCAATCTGCTGAAAATTCCGGCTGGAACCCCAATTTCGTGCTAACATTGGAAGGTACAGTTTACGACCTGCTGCTTGACCCGCTTCGTCACCTCCCCGAATTCCAGGCATGGAAAAAACGCTGGAGCCCACCGTACAAAGACTACTCAAAAAATTGAGGACCATGAAAAACACTATCCTTATACTGTTTGTATTTCCTTGCGTGTTGCTCGCTCAGCAAAAAAGCGCCACCCCGCTCCCTACTCAAAACTCAAACCCCAAAACCCAAAACTCCACCCGTGCCGTCGTCGTCGGCATCTCCGACTACCAGAGCCCGCAAATCCCCGACCTGCGCTTCGCCGACCGGGACGCTGCGGCGTTTGCCGACTGGCTGCGCTCGCCCGCAGGGGGCAGTGTGCCCGAGGCCAACCTGCAAGTCCTGCTCAATTCCGACGCCACCGCGGGCAAGATCATCGCCGCGCTCGGCGGACTGGTGGCCGACTGCAAGCCAGGCGACGTGGCCGTCATCTACTTCAGCGGGCACGGCGACGTGGAGCGCATCTCCAAATACCAGCGCGGCTTCTGGCTCAGTTGGGACTCGCCGCCCGCTGTGTACGCCGCTGGCGCCTGCGCGTTGGGGTATTTGCAGGACATCATTTCCACCCTCTCCGAAACGGGCGTTCAGGTAGTGGTGGTGGCCGATGCCTGCAGGGCGGGCAAACTGGCGGGCAGCGCCGTCGGCGGTGCACAAGCCACTTCGGCGGCACTGGCGCAGCAGTTCGCGAACGAGGTCAAAATTTTGTCGTGCCAGCCCGAGGAGTACAGCCTCGAAGGCGAGCAATGGGGCGGCGGGCGCGGTGCGTTCAGTTTCCACCTCGTGGATGCGCTGTACGGCATGGCCGACGCCAACACCGACGGCACGGTGAACCTGCTCGAACTGGGCCGCTACCTCGAAGACCGGGTGCCCGCCGAAACGGCCCCGCATTCGCAAATTCCATTCACCGTGGGCGGCAAAGCCACGCCCATCGCCCGGGTGGACGCAGCCCAACTGGCGGCCTGGAAAAAACAAAAAGCGGGTACAGCGCCGGCTTTTGAAAAAATAGACTCGAAAGGTCTGGAAGACCTGGCCCTGGCCGACGCCGATTCGAGCGTGCAAGCGCTGTACCGGGAGTTTTTGGCAGCATTGAAGCGCGGCGACCTGCTGGTTGCTCGCGACGGCGTCAGCCCCAGCGCCGATACTTTGTACAAACAACTGATCCGGGAACCGACTTTGGCCGACCTACACGGTTTGATGACCCGCAATTTTGCTGCGGCGCTGATGGATGAGGGGCAGCAGATTTTGAACCAATATCTTTCGGGCGACATGCGAGCCTTTGAAAAATTGGAAAGCGACGCAATTAACCACCGGCTGCTGGCCGACCAATTCTACCGGGCAGCCGAACTTCTGGGAGAGAAACATTATTACTACCCGAAAGTGAAAGCGAAAGGACTGTATTTTGAATCATACGCCGTAATGTCCCCCGGTATCCCAAGGGATTCTGCGCGTAAACTGGATATTCAATACATGCGGCAAGCCGTCGCGCTCGACCCTTCGGCCTCCTACATTTGGTTCAATTTAGCATACGTGCTACCGGTTGACAGCATCGAGTTTTACATCGAACGCCTGGATGAACTGGCTCCCAACTGGCCGATCTGGCACTACGGAGTTGGTTTCATTCTGACCCAAACACAACCGGAACGGGCTGTTTCGTTTTTTCAAAAAGCCCTGGAGTTGGACAAAGACTTTCTTCCAGCCTATTACGAAATCACCAAGCCACTCATACGCCTGGGCAAAATGGAAGAAGTCAGCAGGTATAGGGAGTTGGCCATTCATGCGGCGAACCGAAAGTTGGAAAAAGACTCGATGGCATTGTCAACTTATGACTGGCAAGCGATCTTCGAATCCTTGTATTCCTTAGGCCGATTTGATGAAGTCGAATCCACCGCAAAGAGATTTATTTCTTTATACCCGACCAACATGTACGGGTGGATGGCATTGGGAGACCTGTACCTCAAATTAGGCCGCTTCGATGAGGCGGATGCCGCCCTGGCAAAATGCATTGAAAAAGACTCTACGGATGCTTTAATGTGGTATGTGATCGGAAAAACATATTCCGACAGATACAGGCATACCGAGGCTATACGCATGCTGAAAAAAGCAATCCTGTTAGATTCAACATCGCTTCAAGCATGGAGATATCTTTCCCTGGAATATCTACGTACTCAACAATACGATGAAGCCGAGGCGGCATGTTTGCATATCCTTCGTCAAGATTCCAGCTATACCACCGCCTGGCTCAACCTCGGTTTCGCCCTGATCCATACCGGCCGCTACCCGGAATCCGAATCCGCCTTGCAACGCGCCATTTCCCTCAACCCCAAGTCCGCCAACGCCCACAAGCACCTCGCCTCCCTGCACTTCCGCGCCGGCCGCCGCGAGGAAGCCCGACAAGGGTTTGAAAAAGTGCTGGATCTGAATCCGAACTATAACGGCGGCTACCTCGGCATGGCGTACCTGCATGCCGCCGACGGCAAAACCGCCGAGGCGCTCGAATTCGTAGAGCAAGCCATTCTAAAAAATGCCACGCTGGAGCAATTGGAAACCGATGACGACCTCGCGCCGCTGCGTGCCCTGCCGGAGTGGACGGCATTGATGAAAAAACATTTCCCCGATAAAGTGAAAAACTAAACCTCTGCTAACCTTTTCCCAAAACCGGTATTCATGGGCTCATTCGGAACCACATCTGTTCACACAAAATTCAGCACCGATGAACGCCCGTCGTTTTTGCCTGTCCGCCGTATTCGCCCTGATCGCCGCAACCAATACCCCCTTGCTCGCCGCCAAACTGTTCGAGTCGGACGAGCCTTTTGCAGCCGCTGCGTTCCAAGTGCCGGAGGCTACGGGGCATTCGTTTGGGGATATCGTGGTCGGGCTGGGTGTCGGTGCGGCGCTGGGCTGGCTGCTGTTGTCGGTGTGTGTAGCCTTGCACGCAAGAGAAGAACAGAAGGTTCATAAGGTTTCGGGTTAGAAGGTTTCGGGTTGCGCAAATCCTACAACCCGAAACCTTCTAACCCGAAACCTTCCAACCTTCCAACCCCCTTATTTTACCCGCAGCACCTGCCCGAGCTGGATGTTGTCGCTCTGCAGGTTGTTCAGTTCGCGAAGCCGAACCACCGTGGTGTTGTATTTTCTGGAAAGGTTGTACAGCGTATCGCCCTTGACGACCTGGTGGTAGCCTGCCGGCAGATTCGGTGCTTGTGCAGGCGGCGGCGTTGTCCCCGTGGAAATGGTGGGCGGAGCGGTCGTCGTCGTCGGCACCGGGTCTGTTGGGTATGGCACCCCGGTGGTAGCGGGCTTGCCGGGAGCGGTGGTGGGTGGTGTAGCCGGTTTTGTGGTCGTGCTGCCTTCGGGAGACATCTCGATGAGCACATCGTCCTCCGCCGGTTTCATGGTCGTTGGGCCGGTGGCGGTGGTGGCTGGAGTTGGATCGCCAGGCGCGGTATCGCGCAATTTCACGACTTCATTCTTGTCGTATTTGCCGCGAATGCGCACTTTTTCGTTGGCGGCAGGTTCCGTGCCGTACTGCATGCCGTTCATCTTGTACAGGCATTCCAATTTGATGGCATACTGTTGGGCGATATCGAGCATGGTCTGCCCCTCCCGAACAAAGTGGTAGGTGGTTTGACCGCCCCACTGGTTCCGTTTTTCCTGGATAAAAATGCGGGTACCGGGCAAGACGTACTGGCCGGGCGGATAGGCGCGGTCGTTGAAGTCGGCCACCTTGTCGGCCCGAAGCCGGTAGATAGTGGCAATGTCCGCAAGCGTCTCCCCCTCGCGGCTGTTGACGGCCTTCACGTTGTTCACGCGTGAAATGCGCTCCTGTGGCGGAATGTTGGCTGGAATCACGCCGCCCGGTTGCACTTGTGTGGCGGCGCCGGGCTGGTCGTATTCGTACAGGCGCAAGCGTTCGATCAGGTCAATCAATTGGTTGGCGTAGATGGGCGAGGTGGCATAGCCCGATGACTGCAGCCCGCGTGCCCAGCTCCGGTAGTCGCGCCGGTCGAGGTTGAACAGGAAGCCGTAGCGGTTGCTCTTGCGGGGATCGCGCAGGAACTCGCTGTGGGCCATGAAACTCTCCTGTGGCGTATTGTATTTCCGGAAACAGGACTCCACCAGATTCCCGCTCGGGTCGCGGTCGTCGTCTTTTTTGTGGTGGGTTTTGCCGTTCCAGTCGTTGCCGCATTTGATCCCGAAGTGGTTGTTGGCGTTCAAGGCCAGTTCGCTTTGCCCGGAGGCACTCTCGAGAATTCCCTGTGCGAGTTTGATGGAGGCAGGAATGCCGGTGCGATTCATCTCGCTGATGGCCGCATCCTTGTACAGCCGGGCGTAGTCCAGCTGAACGTTGCCCGTCGGGGCGGGCGTAGTGGTTCCGGGCGCTGGGGTTGTGGTACCGGGGCGGGGCTGCGGTTGTGTAGTAGTCGTGGTGGTTTTTTTCGAGGTGGAACACGAAGTAAGAAAAAGTGTGGAGAGCAAAAGCAGAAGTAAACGTTTCATAATCGGCAGGTTAGCGTGGAAAAAATAGCGGAGCAGCAATATCCCATCTGGTAACAATGGCAACGCGGATAACGCAGATCAACGCGGATATCCGCAGGTTTTTTTCTAAATCCATGAACTTGTCCTTGTTGCGGCAAGGGAAATCCGTGAAAATCTGTCTAAATCTGCGTTATCCGCGTTGCCATTGTTGCCAGAAAGGAAATTGCTGGTAACGGCGGCAAATATGGCAGAATTGCTCAACAAACGAATCAATCGAATCAATCGAACCGATCCCTACACATTCAACCAATACACCACCTTCAGCACCAGCGCCCGGTTTTTGGGCGACAAAAACCGCGCGGCGGTATTCGGCACGGCCTCGGCGAAGGAGTTGTCGGTGTACACCAAAAACAGATCCGACACCGGGGCGAAGCGCCACTGCAGGCGGGTATTGATGTTGAAATTGTTGGCCTGTGTATTCCACTGCAAAAAGGCGCTGGCAAACAGGCTGCGCGAAAACGAGAGCTCCGCCCGTGGGCCGAGAATCCAGAAATCCGCCGAAGCATACGGCTCGGGCAGGCGGATGCGGTTGTAGCTGTAGCTCATCGTGAACGTGCCCACGGGTTGCCAGCGGTACGACAGTTCGCCCTCCACGGCCTGAGCGTGTCCATTAAAAAATTGCCCGAAGCGCGCGTCCACCCGACCTTGCAGGTTGTAGGTGCTGCTGCTGGTGAAGCGCAGGCGCACGCTGTTGTACGAATAGCCTTGCCCGCCGGGCAACGGCTGCGTGCCCTCGCGGTACAGGTTGGTGGGGTCAAAGTCCTCAAACAGGTAGGTGTAACTGTTGATGAGCACGGCGTTCAGGTAGGTCTGGTTTTTCAGGTTTACGGTCACATATCCTGCAATGTCGCGGTCGGTCAACTTGAAATCGAGCGAGTAGGTCATGTCGCTTTCCAACCCGACCGACCAGTTGTTGATCGCGCCCTTGTCGGGGTAAAACGACAAGCCGACAGCCGGGAACATGCTTTGGTATCCCACGCGGGGCAAGAAGCCCGCCTCGGCGTTGTAAAACGAGTCCACGAGGACATACCCGAACCGCGTGTTGAAGTTGCGGTCGAAATAGCCGAGGAAATTGGCCAGCGTTTGCCCGCGTTTGCGCGGATCGGGCGAAAAGGAGCGGTGGTAGTACCACTCGCCCTCCCAGCGGTTGTCGGCGCTGTACAGGTTGTACTCCAGCCCGGCCACGCGGTTCCAGGGCTGCACGCCGCCACGTTCCACTTCGTTGAGGTCGCCCACAAAATTTTCCTTGTTCACGATGATGGCGCTGATGGCGCTGCGCTGAAACACCTTGCGCTGCACGGTGGCCACGGTGAAATTGGCAGCCGGAAGCACGTTGGCGCTGTCCCAGCGGACGCGCTGGGTCTGCATGTTGAGCAAGCCCACCCGCCAGTTGTCGTCCAGTTTGCCGCTCAGCCGGGCACCGGCAAAGATGGGCACGGTCTCGTTCAGGCCGGTCACCGGGTTGCGGGCAAGGCCGATGCGGCGCGAAAAAAACGGGCGCGTACTGGGGAACCCGAACATGGCGAACAGGTCGCGGTTTTCCAGAAAAAACTGCCGCCGTTCGGGAAAAAACAGTTCGAAGCGGCTGAGGTTGGCCACCTGCCGGTCCACCTCCACCTGCGAATAGTCGGGGTTGATGGTCAGGTCGAGGTTCAGCGAGGGCGTGACGCCGATCTTGGCGTCGCCGCCGAAATTGAGGTTCGCGCGGTCGGGCCGGTCGGTCACCTCCAGCGAGGCGGGGTCGCGGCGGAAGTCCTGTTCGTAGCGGGCGTTGGCGTAGGGGATAAGGGAAATGCTGGCCCCGGGCTTGGGCGGCGGATCGTCCCAGCGAAGTTCGTGGCAAAAGGCGAGGTTGTTGGCGGCATACTGGCGCGGCACGGGCCGCCAGGTGCTGACTTCCCAGCCTTTCAGGCGCACCCGAACGAAATTGACCGACCAGGCATTTTCGCCGGCGGCCACGGTGTAGCGCAGGGTTTTGAACGGAATGGCCAATTCGGCCACCCAGCGGTCGTCGTAGTTGGTCACGGCCGATGACCAGCGGTTGTCCCACTCGAAAGAGAGCGTGGTGCCATTGTCCATCAGGGCCTCGCGCTGCACGTTGAGCGGGTTTAGGCTGAAGAAAAAGCCGTTCAGGCCGTCGCGCGAGGGGCTGAGCAGGATGTTGATGCCGTCGCTGGTGCCGTTGGGGAAGTCGCGCTTGAGGCTGGGGATGGTATAGTCGGCTCGATCTTGCCAGCACACCACCCCGATGTACAGGTTGCGCTCGTCGAAACTGAGCAACACCTCGGTGCGGGCTTCGGCAAGGCCGGTGTCCACAGGGAATTGTTTACTGAAGTCCACGGCCACTTGGGCGGAGCGCCAAGCGGCCTCGTCGAGCAGGCCGTCCACCTGCACGGGGGCATCTGTTTTTTGGATGCGCAGACCTTCGGGGTTTTTTCCGGGAACTTCGTTTCGAGAAATCACGCCCAGGGATCGGTCGGGCGGAATGGGCTGAAGGAGCATTTGCGCGAGCAAAGGCCCGGACGAGAGGCAAAAAAGAAAGAGCAAGAAATGTTTCATAGCCAGAATTTAGGACAAAAGTCCGCAAAAAATGAATTGGCAGCGGATGGGAATTTGAAAATTCGCCTGCTTTTCCGTTGCTTTGGCGGCTGTTTTAGGAGGATTGGACACGGATTTTGGGGATCGGACACGGATTTTGGGGATCGGACACGGATTTTGGGGATCGGACACGGATTTTGGGGATCGGACACGGATTTTGGGGATCGGACACGGATGTAAAGGGATTATTTTAGAAATATAACGACCATGAAACATTCTCTTCTTACTCAAGAGATCATCAAAGTTTTTTTTGATGTTTACAATGAGCTGGGCTACGGTTTTCTGGAAAGAGTCTACCAAAACGCGCTCTACCTTGCACTAAAAAATGAAGGCTTTCGTGTTCAACCTCAAGCACGTATCAAAGTCTGGTTTCGAGGAACCGAGGTAGGTGAGTATTTTGCTGATTTGGTGGTAGATGACACCGTCATCATCGAACTGAAAGCCGTCGAACATCTGCTGCCGGAGCACGAAAACCAATTGCTGAATTACCTTCGGGGCACAGACAAAGAAGTTGGCCTGTTGCTCAATTTTGGCCCTAAACCAACAATCTGCCGCAAAGTCTACGATAATGCATTAAAAACCCACCAATCCAAATCTAAGTAAATCCTTCACATCCGTGTCCGATCCGTCTCATCCGTGTCCAATCCGTCTCATCCGTGTCCAATCCGTCTCATCCGTGTCCAATCCGTCTCATCCGTGTCCGATCCGTCTCATCCGTGTCCAATCCTAAAAATCCGTGTTCAATCTGTCGCCCATGCTCAAACACACCCACTTCCTTTTCCTCCTTCTCCCGGCCCTATCCCCGGCCCAAAGCACCTACAAGCAACCGCCCGCTGATGTGGCCTCCATCGTGCTGGCTGCGCCCACGCCGATGACCAGCACCAGCCCCACCAACGATGCCGTCATGCTGGTGGACTACAACCCCAACCCCGGCATCGCCACCTTGGCCGAACCGTTTTTGCGCCTCGCCGGGCTGCGCATCAACCCTACCTTGAATTGCCGCCAAAACACCACCGAATACACCGCCATCACCATCCGTTGGCTGATTCAGGATGCGCCGGTCAAAATCGAACTGCCCAGCGACGGCGCCCTGGCCGGCATGCCCCAGTGGTCGCCCGACGGGCGCAAAATCGCTTTCGGCATACGCAAGCCCGAAGGCGTCGAGCTCTGGATGGCCGAAACCTGGACGGGCAAGTCGCGCCGCGCCGGCAACCTGCACCTCAACGATGTGCTCGGCTCGGCCTTCGAGTGGATGCACGACAACGACCGCCTGCTCGCCCGCGTGGTGCCGCCCTACCGTGGCCCGGCGCCCGTGCCCGCCGCCGCGCCCGCCGGCCCGGTCATCGAGGAAACCACCGCCGGAAAACTCGCACAGGTGCGCACCTTCCAGGATTTGCTGCAAAACGCCGACGACGAGCGCCTGTTCGAATACTATGCCGCCAGCCAGATCATAACCGTATCGAGCAGTACCGACAAGATCGTGCAGATCAGTCCTGCCGGCCTGTATGCCAACGTCGAGTGGTCGCCCGATGAAAAATACCTGCTGGTGACCACCTTGCGCCGACCGTTTTCGTACAGCGTGCAGTACGACGATTTTTCCCGAAAAACGGAAATCTGGGACCACAAGGGCAAGTTTGTGCGCACGGTCGCGGAGTTTCCCGTCACCGACGACACGCCCCGGCAAGGCGTGGTCAACGGCCCGCGCAATTTCCGCTGGCAGGCCCTGCACCCCGCGCGCCTGCTCTGGGCCGAAGCCCTCGACGGCGGCGACCCGACCAACAAGGCCGATTTCCGCGACAAACTCCTGCGCCTCGACGCGCCGTTCAGCGGCGACCCGACCGAAGTGCTCAAAACCCAACACCGCCTCGCCGGCTTGACCTGGACGGCGGAGAAGGACATCGTCCTGCTCGCCGAATTCGACCGCGACCGCCGCTGGAGCACCACCTACCGAACCGACCTGAACAGCCCCGCCACCAAAACCGTACTCTTCGACCGCAGCCTGCGCGACGACTACAACAATCCCGGCAGCCCTGTATTCACCCTTACGCCCTCAGGAGACCGCGTCATGCTGCAAGAGGGCGACTGGGCCTGGTACAGCAGCAGCGGCGCATCGCCCAAGGGCAACTTCCCGCGTTTGGACAAGATCAACCTGAAAACCGGAAAAAAGGAGACCGTTTTTCAGTGCTCGGCCAACGCACACGAGGAGTTCGTGATGTTCGACGGCAAAAACACGGGCCGCATCGTCACGCGTTACCAGAGCAAGACCGAGCCGCCGAACCTGTTCACCACCGACCTGAAAACCAAGGCCCGCAAGGCGCTCACGGCATTTCAGGACCCGGCGCCCCAACTCACCGGCGTGGAAAAACGCTTGGTCAAATACACCCGCAAGGACGGAGTGCCCCTTTCCGGCACGCTTTACCTGCCGCCGGGCCACAAACCCGGCCAGCGGCTGCCGTTGTTCATTTGGGCCTACCCCCTGGAGTATTCGGATGCGGCCACGGCCGGACAAGTGCGCGGGTCTGAAAACACGTTCACGTACTACCGCAACGACTCGCCGTTGTTTTTTGTCACCCAGGGGTATGCCGTGCTCATGGACGCCACCATGCCCATCGTGGGCGACCCCGAAACGATGAACAACACCTTCGTCGAGCAAGCGGTCGCGTCCGGGCGGGCGGCCATTGACTACCTCGACTCGCTCGGCATCGCCGACCGCGCCCGCGTGGGCGTGGGCGGGCACTCGTACGGGGCGTTTATGACCGCCACCCTGCTGGCCCACTCCGACGACTACGCGTTCGGCATCGCCCGCTCGGGCGCCTATAACCGCACGCTCACGCCCTTCGGGTTTCAGAGCGAGCGCCGCTCCTTTTGGGAAGCCCCGGAGGTGTACATGAACGTGTCGCCGTTTACGCACGCCCACAAAATCAACGAACCGCTGTTGCTGGTGCACGGGGAAGCCGACAACAACTCCGGCACCTTTCCGATCCAGTCGGAACGGCTTTTCCAGGCCATCAAGGGCAACGGGGGTACTGCCCGCCTCGTCATGCTCCCCCACGAAAGCCACGGCTACCGCGCCCGGGAAAGTGTGCTGCACGTGCTGTCGGAAATGTTCGACTGGGCGGAAAAACACACGAAGGGGAAGGTGGAACGGCCGTGAGGGGCGTAAACCTTCCTGGTTTTTAAAACCTGGAAGGTTTGTGGGGAAGTTCTTCCAAAATGATTGTCGCCCCGTCCCTACTAACAACCACGATAAAACACCTTGCTTATGGATACCAGTAAAATTCGCGAATTGTTGGCCCAGGGCCAAACCGGCCAGGCACTCGAAGCGCTTCTGGCGCTGATCCGGCAGGATGCCCGCTACAAAAACAACCTGACGCGTGTGCTCGAAGTGTTGAAGGCCGGCTTCGAACGCACCCGCCAACAGGACCTGAAAGGTGCTCTTTCGTTACAGGAAGCGCAGCGGGAGTACAGTAAAACCGCCGATACGATCTTGTCCATCCTCGACGACGTAGAGGCCGGGCGCGTGCCCGCTGCTGTACGCCGCCAACAACTGCCGATGTGGATCGGTGCGGGGCTGCTGGTGGTGGCAGGGCTGGTTGCCTGGCTATATTTCGGAAGAAATAAATCCGTATCTGAGCCGGAGTGCCCCGTATTTTCGGAGCAGGCGCCTCTGCATATTCTCATTATCCCATTCGATGCCCTCGATACCGCTATGAAGTCTCCCGTCGAGACACGCGTCCAGAAAGAGATCAGTGGACTGACAAAAAAGGCAGGCATCATTGCAGACGTTAAACTTATCGGCAAAGGAGCCGGCGACCTTTCTTCCTTGCAAGTGGCGGATACCCGCGGCAAGAGTTGCAAGGCCGACCTCGTCGTTTTTGGGGAGTACCTGGCATACGAGGGGGATTCTGTGCGAGTGAAATTGGGCTACAAGTTCCTGAAAGGTGCGGAACAAACAACCGATTTCCCGTTCGAAACCTTCCGGGACATCACAAACGTGAGTGTGACCCGCGACTTCCAGGATGCCTTGTTCTCGATGTGCGCCGTGCTTGCCATGCGCGAAAAAAACTGGGAATTCGCCCGCCGCTGGATGGACAAGATCAAAAACAAGACCCCCGAAGAGGAACTGTTGGCACAGCAAATGGCGAAGGAAAATTGATCTACACAATTTCCCCGTTAGACATCACCTCCACGTCGTAGGTACGGGAACTGGTCGGGTCGAAGCCCATGCCATCGGCAGACACGCCCTCGGCAATGAAAACCACCCATTCTTCGTCAATGGTGGCCACGGCACGCGCCACTTTCCCGTCGGGCTGCACGCGGGTGTACCCGATGACACGGCGGCTGATCAGTTCGCCCTTGAACGTGAACGTGGCCAGGACGTACTCGTAGTTCAGCAGTTCCGCCTTCCACCACACCAAAGCGGCAAAGCCCTCGGTACCTTCGAGGCAAAAACACGGGACATACTCCGTGTAGGCATCGTCCTGCGCCGTCGGGTCGGTCGGATGAATGAACCGCGCGATCATTTCCTCCGGTATCGGCGGGTTTTCCAAAGCAAAAACGTGGTGCGTATCCTCCCCGAGGATGACCGGCATGGGTATGGGAGGAAATTTTCCGATAAAATCTGCGAATGTGTAGGGCATATAGGTTTGAAGGTTTCGGGTTTGGAGGTTTCGGGTTGGAAGGCTTCGGTTGGGCGGCGCAAAGTTCATGTTTTTCCAGAAACCAGAAACCTTCCAACCCGAAACTTCCAACCCGAAACCTCCAAACCCGAAACCTTCCAACCCGAAACTTCCAACCCGAAACTTCCAACCCGAAACCTCCAAACCCGAAACCTTCCAACCCGAAACCTCCAAACCCGAAACCTCCAAACCCGAAACCTTAACCTTAAGATAAACTTTGATTTTGAGGCTACGACAAACACCGGCTCTACCTTCGCCCCCCAAAAAGGGTACGCATGGGCTTGGCACACACGGTAAACGAACAGATTTTTCGCCAAATACACGGCAAAAACTTGGTATACAACACCTGTTGGGAAGACCCGCGCTGCGACAGGCAGTTGCTGGGGCTTGGCCCCGAAAGCCGGGTTGTCATGCTCACGAGCGCTGGTTGCAACGCGCTGGACTACCTGCTCGACGATCCTGCCGCCATCCACTGCGTGGACCTGAATCCGCGCCAAAACGCCCTGCTCGAACTCAAGATCGCCCTTTTTCAGGGAAGCGACCACCCTACCCTATTTCGATTTTTCGGCGACGGCGTAGCCGGTGATGTTCGGGACATTTTTCAGGACAGCCTGCAGTACCGGCTCCCGGAGGGTTTTTCCCGGGACTGGTGGTCGCGCAACCTGAACATGTTTTCCGGCAGGGGAATTCGGCGCTCGTTCTATTGGCACGGCACCAGCGGTAGCGTGGCCTGGATGATCCGGCAGTGGTTGCGTGTCAATCTGGAGCTCATGCGCCTGGCCGAAAACCTTTTTTCCGCCGGGAACCTGGCCGAGCAGACGATCTGGTACGAGCAATTCGAGCCGCGTTTTCTGAATCCGTTTCTGCAGTGGGCCTTGCAGCAGCATTTCCTGCAAAGCATGCTGGGCGTGCCCAAAAGCCAGCAAACCCTTGCTGCCAACCATTTCGAGGACGGCATGGCCGGATACTTCCGCCACTGCCTGCGGCAGGTATTCCTCGAACTACCCATTCGGGACAACTACTTCTGGAAGCTCTACTTCTTTGGCCGGTACACCCCCGATTGCTGCCCCAACTACCTGCTGCCCGAATATTTCCAGACCCTCCGGTCGCGTACGGAGCGCATCCAGACCCACACGGCATCGTTGAGCGATTTTCTTAGAAAGAACCCCGATGCGTACACACACTTTGTGCTACTTGATCATCAGGATTGGCTGGCCGAACATTTGCGCCCTGCGCTGGAAGAAGAGTGGCGGCTCATCTTGGGCAATTCCGCACTCGGTGCGCGCATACTGTTGCGTTCAGCGTCATTCGACCTGAACTTTGTGCCCGAATTTGTACACAAGCGCGTCAAATTCGATACGGAGGATGCCGCGCAGGCGCATCAAAAGGACCGTGTAGGCACATACGCTAGTACCTGGATTGGTCAAGTACAGTGATCAAAAGGCGACCATTTTCCACCACTTCTAATCCAAACAACGATGCACACCATATCCCCTGCCACCGATCAGGAAGCCACTATGCGCCGGTACTACCGGCTGCACGCCACCATCTACGATGCCACGCGCTGGACATTTCTCTTCGGGCGCAACCGGGTGTTGCACCTGCTCCCGCACGACAAGGAGCAGGTACTTGCCGAAGTGGGCTGCGGCACGGGCCGCAATCTTTGGCGGCTGGCAGGAATGCACCCGAACTGGCGCCTGATCGGCATTGACGTGTCTCCGGAAATGCTCGACCGGGCCGGCAAGCGGCTCGCCTCCTTTACCCGACGGTTGCAACTATTTGAAAAACCATACAGCACCGGTGATTTTCGCTTGAATGAACCAGTGGACATCATGCTGTTTTCCTACGCGCTCAGCATGTTCAACCCCGGCTGGGAGGCCGCGCTCGAGCAGGCAGGGCGCGATCTGAAACCGGGGGGACGTATTGCCGTGGTGGATTTCCACGATACGCCGTTCTCGTGGTTCCGCCGCTGGATGGGCCACAACCACGTACGCATGGACCGGCACCTGCTGCCTGCGCTAGAGAAACGATTTATACCAACGACAAAAATCGTTGGACACGCTTCGGGAGGCCTGTGGCGCTATTTCATTTTTATCGGAGAAAAACCAGTAACCCACGGATGAATCCGTGGGCGAATAATCGGTGGGCGAATAACCCGTAACCCTCAAACCAGAAACCAGAAACCTTCAAACCCGTAACCTTCCAACCAGAAACCTCCAAACCAGAAACCCTCACTTCCACCGGAACACGTTCGCGATGGTTTTTCCAATGTCGTCCAAGCGTTCCAGATTGTGGCGCAGGGGTTCCATGACCGAGGGGTTTTTGAGGTCGAGGTTGCCGTCTTCGTCCACGCCGGTTTGCACGGGGTACACGAGCAGGAAGTTGTTGGCTAAGAAATACTTGTTGAGGTAGTCCGGAATCCGGGCCATGTTGCCGTGGTAGGAGGCATGATCTTTTCGGCTCAGGACGATGATCAGGTTGTCGTCGGGCCGCAGGTCGCGTGCGAGGATCAGGAAGTCGTTCCAGTCGTAGAAGTTGTTGAACTCCGTATCCACCGGATGGTTTTTCTGCACGGCACGGATATAAGACAGGGTTTGGTTGGAGCCGTAAAAAACGAGTTTGGCTCCCGTGTTTCGGGCGATGTTCCACACCTTGACGAGCCAGAATGGGAACCCGATTTCCCGTTCCGCGCGGTCGGGCACCACTACGAGGTGGCGTTTGATCGTGGCCAAGGGCTGCACGGATTTGTAGATCAGCGTGGTGGTGTTGCAGCGGGTCAGGATGCCTTCGGTCAGGTTGCCGAGGAAGGAGTCCGTGATGCCGTGTTTTTGGTGCAGGCCAAGGATCAGGTCGGTGATTTTATGCTCTTTTACCACGTTGACGATACCGTTGACGGTGTTCAGGTCGTAGCGCAGCAGTTCGTGCAGATAGTTGTCCGTGGCGGCGGCGGCCACGCTTGCCTGATCGAGCAGTTTTTTGGCTTTTTTCTCCGCCGAACCGTCTGCATGGTCATTATCGAGCACGTTCAGGACGAAAAGGCCGCTTTTGTTTCGCTTGGATTTCACGGTGATGCTCAGGTTGATGATCTCAGCGGCGGTTTCGGGATTGTTGATCGGGATGAGTATTTTTTCTTCGCCTTCTTCATCGCCGGTGCCGGTCTCGGATGCTTCAAGCAGCGCGATGTTCTGTCCACCTTTTTGCGCCACAAACGTGGCAATGGTGCAGGTTACGAGGATCATCAAAAGCGTGCCGTTCAGCACGCTGTCGTTGAGCAACCGGATGGGTTCTCCGGTTTCGGTTTCCCCCAGGATGATGTTGTACCCAACAAGCACGACCGCCAACGCGGCGGCCACCCGGGCATTGCTCAAGCCAAAAATGAGCCTGCGTTCGTCTGCGGAAAACTTATAAGTTTTTTGAGTTACCCATGCCGCTATGTATTTGGAAACCGTGGCGATAAGCGTCATGGCAATAGCCACCTTGATGGTATCAAAATCCTTGATGAAGGCCCGATAGTCCACCATCATGCCCACACCGATCAGGAAAAAGGGGATGAACAGCGCGTTGCCGACAAACTCGATGCGGTTCATCAACGGCGAAGTGTGTGGGATGAGACGGTTGAGTGCCAGCCCGGCCAAAAACGCGCCGATGATGGCCTCCACGCCAGCCGCTTCGGCCAAAAACGCTGCGAGGAAAACCATACCGAGCACGAAGATGTACTGGGAAACGCTGTCGTCGTAGCGCTTGAAAAACCACCGCCCGATGAATGGAAACCCGAACAGCACGACCAAACCAAATGCCACGACCGAGATACTGAGCGTGATCCAGAACTCATTGGAAATGTTACCGGTGGCCATTCCGGTGATCACTGCGAGCATCAACAATGCGGCAGTATCAGCGATGAGCGTGCCCCCTACCGACACCGCCACGGCGCGGTTTTTCGAAATGCCCAATTTGCTCACGATGGGATAAGCGATCAGCGTGTGCGACGCAAACATGCTGGCCAAAAGCAGCGACGACGGCATCGAATAATGCAAAAAGTACAACCCGGCAGTAGTGCCCATCACCATGGGAATGACGAAGGTGTACAGCCCAAACACCACGCTCTTGCCGCTGTTTTTTTTGAAAATCGCCAGGTCAATCTCCAGTCCGGCCATGAACATGATGTACAGCAAACCCACCGTGCCAAACAGGATGATGCTGCTGTCGCGCAGCATCAGGTTCAGCCCGTGTGGCCCGATGATGGCCCCGGCAATGATCAGCCCGATCAGGTGCGGGATTTTCAACTTGTTCAACAGCAGGGGCGCGAACAGGATGATGAACAGGATCAGGGAAAAAATCAGTACCGGGTTTTTGAGCGGTAACGTCAGGTCGAATATGTTCAGGAAGATCATGGGTGTATTTTGGTAATGCCGTGCGTAATCGGCGGTGATTCTGAGGGGCGGCAGCAACGAAGGTAGGAAAGATGCCTCGAAAAGCCAAGGTGGGCAGGTTTTCGGGCATTGGCAACATGATAAAGGTTCCGCCACGTTTGGTGTTTTCACCGACGGGAAGCACACCTCTTGCCCCTGGTTTTCAAGTGTTTAGCCCCGAAGGGGGCGCCATCTGCCAACCCGGGGCATAGCCCCGGGTTAGAAATCCGGTCTGAACCGGAAGCCCTGAAGGGGCGAACTACGATGTGTGGAAGGTGCTATGACGCCCCTTCAGGGCTTACACGCGGTGGCCTGTCCGAGAGCAGGGCTGCTCCCTGCCTTGCAGGATGGCGCCCTTTCAGGGCTAAGCATCTGGAAACCACGGGGCAAAATGTATGCATAGCGTAGGTGAAAACAGCATGCGCGCAGATACTAGACCGCAAGGCAAATTGGTCTGCACGACTGAAAGTCGTCTGACCAATAACACGAAAGATTTTCGGGGAAAGGCTTTCTTTGTGAAAAAAAACCGCACTTTTAGACGGGAGTTACCAACCAGTTTAGGAAACAACCACGCACCTTATCATTCGCAAACTATTCACTTATGAAGACACTGGTTTTTGCATTTTTATTCATGTCCCTTCCCACCAATACTGCCGTCGCCCAGAAAAACCAAATATTGAATGACTACTGGTCGCAATTCGGGGAAGGTCAAAACATAATTGACAATGCTGCAACAGAGTTAATCAGGATTAAGCAAGATTCAACCACAACCGATTCCTTAAAAGTGAAAATTGTTTTGCTCCTGGCACAAGCGGAATGCAGCATTTGTATAGAACACTTGGTAGACAACTACTTTGAGCATTTTAACCATGGCGATGGCATATCAGATATCGGCCAAGCACTCGAATCTGCTTGCGCCTATTCAATTGAATTAATATGTCGTGATAATAACAGGAAATGGAAATTGGTCTTGCCTTTACTTAATAGTCTTAAAACCAGTCGAGATAACAGATGGCTCGATTTAGTTTCCACTTATTTATCTTCGATTTTCACCAAGCCCGGGTTCAAGGCATTTGTTGAAAATGAACTCCTGCAAAACCAGTGGGAAGACAATGTGTATAAACAAAACTTACGCAAGATTTTGGCTGAGTTCTCCAAGTAGGTTCTAAACAACCTGCACCCACGCCTCCACCCCCTCCACCGTCCAGGCACCGTCCACCGAAAACTCCCCACTGCGGGTACGCCGCAGGCTGCTCAGATAGGCGCCGCTGCTCAGTGCCTCGCCGAGGTCGAGCGCCAGCGAGCGGATGTAGGTGCCTTTGCCGCACACCACCCGGAAGTCGCACTGCAAGCCGTCCGCATAGTCGGGGTACAAGTGGATATTCGCGCCTTTTTTGCTGATCACCATCGGCTCGGAAGTACCGCCCGGTGGTATGGGGTACAACGGACCGACCTCGAAAGTTTCGATGTGCACCCGGCGGGCCGCGAGTTCCATTTCCTCGCCCGTGCGGGCATTTTTGTACAAGCGTCGCCCGTCCACTTTTACTGCCGAAAACATGGGCGGCACCTGTTCGATATCGCCGATGAATTGCCCGACGGCTTCTTGCACAAGCGCATCGGTCAGGTGGGCGGTCGGGAAGGTGGCGTCCACTGGTTTTTCCCGGTCAAACGACGCGGTGGTGGCGCCGAAGGTGAACACCCCGGTGTATTCCTTTTCGCCGGCTTGCAGCGTTTCAATCTTTTTGGTGTACTCGCCTGTGCACAGCACGAGCAGTCCGGTGGCCAGCGGATCGAGCGTGCCGGCGTGGCCGATCTTGAGTTTTTTCACCCCCAGGCGCCGCGACAACAGGTATCGCACTTTGTTCACCACGTCGAAGGAGGTCCAGGCGAGGGGTTTGTCCACAAGGAGTACGGCCCCTTTGGGGAACTCGGTGGGAAAGGCATCTGTGGGCTGGATGATCGTCATAGGGGTATTCTTATATTTTCGCTTTGCAAAAGGATTGGACACGGATGCCACGAATTAGACACGGATTTACAAGGTTTTACATTATACCGCTCGCGTGTCGGGCGGGGACAAGCCCCGCCCTTACCAGTTTTAAGGGCAATTACGACAGGATTAAACCCTTTTTGCCGTAGGGGCGGGGCTTGTCCCCGCCCAATACGCGAGCGGTATAAACAGGTAGTTTCCTAAAAGTGGATAGTCATTTGGTCTTTCGAACCGTGTAAATCCGTGGCATCCGTGTCCGATCCCGCTCCATCAAAACCGCTCCAGCGTCAGTTCCAGCCACGTCGTTTCGCCGGTTTTCACCAACACATCGGACACCGTGAGCGATTTGTAACCGACTTTACCTACCTGCAAGGTGTACGTACCGGGCTGTGCGGCGCCGGTTTTGAACATACCGTCGGCACGGGTCACGTCGCTATTGGGGGTATTTAACACCAGCACCCGAACCTTGGGCAGCGGCTGGCCGGTGGTGGCATCGGTCACCCGGCCCTCGATGTAGGCTGCCCGTTGGTAGGTTGGCTGGAAAATGAACAAGCCCTCGTTTTTGGCCGTGGCGAACACAATGCCGGAAGGCAGGTACGGGTCGGCATCCCACACCAAGGAATTGCCGAGGCTGGCGTGCGCGGTTTCGATGAGGTTGTCGGGCCGGTGCCCGTCCACGATGGTGAGCTGGCCGCCGTAGGAGGGGTTTATGAGAAAATCGTTCAACACCCGCACGTTGTGCACCTCGAACGTAGGCCGTTTGCTGGGGTAGTACACGTCGAGTTGGGTGATGTTGCCGAGGTCGGAAATGTCGAACGCGCCGAGCGGGGTGTTGGGTTTTTCGTCGGTGGTGAACAGGTAGCGCCCGTTGTCGGACAGCCAGGAGTTGTGGTTGAAGCGGCCGGGCGTCGGCTGGGTGGCCAGCAGCACGGGGTTAGTTTTGTCGGACACGTCGAACGCGCTGAACCGCCCCGCATAGATTTCGCTGGCCCACAGCGTGTCGCCGCGGATGTAGCCGTCGTGCACGTATTCTTTGTTGGTAATGCTTTTTACTTCGGGATTCCAAGGGTCGGTGAGATCGCAGATGACCGTGCCCCACTGCGTGCCGCCGAAGATGTACAGGTGCCCGTCGGCGCATGCCAGCGCGTGGCTGCGACGGATGAGCGTATCCGTTCCGGGGCCGTACCAGGTTTTCCAGGCCACGGTATCGGGCAGGCTGCGCAGGTCCACGATGGTGATGCCGCTGTTGACGGCCTCGGTGCTGACGTACGCGAACCCGGCCCAGGTTTTCACCTCGCGCCAGTTGTTGGTGATGCCCGGAACGGCAAAGCGTTCCACGGGCTGCGCCGGGTTTGACAGGTCCACGATGCTCAGGCCCTTGCTGGTGCCCACGAGCGCATATTCGTTCCCGAGGCTATCCATATAGTGCCAGCAGCCGGCGAGCGAAAGGCTGCCATACGACAGGTGGCCGATTTGCTGGAGTTGGGCCGCAAGCAGCGCGGGCAACAGGAACAGTACGGCAAACAGGAGGAGGTTTTTACTTTTCATACAGCGGTAATTTCACGGTAAACGTGGTTCCCTTGTCCAATTCGGAGCGTTTGACAAAAATTTTGCCCTTGTGGTACTGCTCGACGATGCGTTTGGACAAAGACAATCCCAAGCCCCAGCCACGGGTTTTGGTGGAATAGCCAGGCTTGAACACTGTTTGGAATTTCCGGGCAGGAATGCCCTTGCCGGTGTCCGTAATATCGAAACAAACAAATCCCGGCTCCACATACACCGCCGCGGAAATGCCCCCGATGCCGTCTTCCATAGCGTCAATGGCGTTGCGGAGCAGGTTTTCCACGACCCAATCGAACAGCGGGGCATTGATCCCCACGAGCAAAGGCTCGTGCGCGGCGGGGTCGGGAAAATCGAAGGTGACCCGGCGCGGCGAGCGGCGCTGCATGTAGTCGCGACAAATTGCCAACTGATCGTAGATGTTGACCGGGGCAAGTTCCGGCTGAGCGCCGATCTTGGAAAAACGGTCGGCCACGAGTTCGAGGCGGGTCACGTCGTTGCGCAGCTCGTCCAGCATTTCCTGGTTCACGGCGTTTTCTTCGTTCACGGCTTTGAGCGCTTCCACCCAGCCAAGAATGGCCGTGATGGGGGTTCCGAGCTGGTGCGCCGTTTCCTTGGCCATACCCAACCAAACCTGGTTTTCTTCCGCCCGTCTGGCCGCACTGAAACCCATGTATCCGAACGCGATGAACACTGCGATGAGGAACAGTTGGACGTACGGATACCACTTTAGCAAGGACAATAGGTTGGAGTGGCCGTAGATCAATATTTTGTTGATGTCCGGCGGCATGTTGATAAAAATCGTGTCGGCGCCCTCGGCGATCATGCGGTCCAGCGCGGCGCGGACATCCTCCATGCCGAGAGAATCATGGTTGCGGTCGTCAATGTTGCGGTAAAGTTCGATGTGGAAAGACTCGTCCAGCACGATCACCGGGATCGTGGTGTTTTCTTCGATGATCCGACCGGGCAGGGTGAAATCACAGTTCAGGTCCACGTCCGTACGGCCGATCTGGCGCATAGCCTCCGCGAACTGGTTGGCTTGCTGCTTTTCGCGCTCGACCAAGCGGTCGGCGAGGTACTTCGTGTAGGACAGGGAAATGGCGACAATGGCCACGCCTGCGGCCGCCAGGTACCATTTCCACTTCGATTTGCGCGCGTAAATGTCCATGCTCTTTTTCGTGCAGCAAAAATGAGAAGAATAGGCGAGGGTTTTGTGGTTTTGGGTTGGAAGGTTTCGGGTTGGAGGGTTTGGAGTTGGGAGGCTCTTACCTTTGTGCCGCTGTTGGCGTCCCGCCAACAGCGGC
>Ga0268299_1000891_pt1 | contig 71546 bp, 61 predicted proteins | sample NOBtaG_FD_193484 | JGI IMG/M metagenome (GOLD analysis project Ga0268299, IMG submission 193484) | Activated sludge microbial communities from bioreactor in Nijmegen, Gelderland, Netherland - NOB reactor | ecosystem: Engineered > Bioreactor > Aerobic > Activated sludge | place: Netherlands... | reverse complement strand
AGACGGCGATCACGACGAGGCACTCGAGGAGGGTCAGGCCGGCGGAAGCCGGCGGGCGACGTGTCGACATGCGCCCGTTCTACGCCGCCGGCATGTCCTCGGAATCGCTACTCGTAGCGGGTCCGCGAGGCTCAAGGAGGGCGTCGATCGAGCCGATATTCACCCATGGATCGCGCGTTGGCGGGGCTCTTTCTCGCGTGGGCCGTCGTCGCGTGCCTGCCGCTCGGCGCGTGGACGGGGATCGCCGCGGTCGGTCCGCAGGCGGAGGTGTGGGGGCTCTGGGCGCGCATGCTCGCGCTCGTCGGCCTCGTGACGGTGCTCGTCGTGATCCTCGCCGGCGCGCGCGCGGGCGCCGTGCTGCGTCGCGTGGCGGATGCCGTGTTGCGGGTGCCGCTGCCCGTCTTTCTCGTCACGGCGGGGGTCGTCGCGATGCTCGAGGCGGTTGCCGTGGCACTCTGGTGCTTCGGGCGGATGCCGCCGCTCATCGACGCCTGGGTGCAGTACTTCCAGGCGCGCGTGCTTCTCGGCGGTACGTGGGTCGCGCCGCCCGCCCCGTCGCCCGCGCATTTCGGGATACTCTTCGCGCCGATCACGCCCGAGGCGTGGTTCGGGCAGTACCCGCCCGTGCACCCCGCGCTCCTCGCGATCGGGATGACGTTCGGGGCGCCGTGGATCGTGACGCCGGTGCTCGCGGGCGTGCTCCCGGCGGCCGTCTACGCGCTCGGCGCCGGTACGCACGACCCGCGCGTCGGCCGGCTCGCCGCGCTGCTCACGCTCGGGTCGCCGTTCGTCATCGCGATGAACGCGAGCGCCATGAATCACCTGCCGGCGGCGCTACTCGTGAGCGTCGGGCTCGCCGTGCTGGGCGCCGTCGCCGCGGGTCGCGCCGGTGCGGGCCTGGCACTCGGTGCGTCCGTCGGTCTGCTGCTCGGTCTCCGGCCGCTCGACGGCGCGATCCTCGCCGTGATCGGCGCCGTCGCGGTGCTCGCCGGCCTCCGCATGCGCGGCGGCGTCACGACGGCGCTCGCGGTCGCCGTCGCGGGGCTCGCGACGCTCGCGCCGACGCTGCTCTACAACCGCGCCACGACCGGCAGCCTCTTCACCTTCACGTACGCCGTCGTGCAGGGCACGCTGCTCGGGCTCGAGCAGGAGGTGCCATGGGGCACGACGCTGACCGCCCTCCGCGCGCTCGGCCTGACGGCGCTCGATGGGCACCAGCTGAACGTCTACCTGCTCGAGTGGCCGCTGCCGGTGACGGTCCTCGCGGCCCTCGGCGTGTGGGCCGCACGCGCTGGAGCGACGGCCGCGGTCCGCGCGAGCGCCCTCTACGTCCTCGGGCTCGTCGGGGCGCTCTTCTTCTACTTCCATCGCGACACGCTGTTCGGCCCGCGGCTGTTGTTCTCGGCGGTGCCGCCGCTTCTCGTGCTGACGGCGGCGGGCATCGTCGCGCTCGTCGACGTACGCCGGCGGCTCGGCGCCTCCGGCCTCGTGGCCGGCGACGTCGCGGCCGTCGGGCTCGCCGTGACGGCGCTCCTCGCGGCGACCACGCTCCTGCCGGCCCGGCTCGCGTCGCATCGCACGATCGGATCGCCGGTGGCCCTCCATCCCGAGGAAGACGCGCGCCGCGTCGGCATCGACCGCGCCCTCGTGCTGATCCCCGACGGTCTCGGCTCGCGCCTCATCGTCCGCATGTGGGCCGCCGGCGTTCCGATGACCGCGACCGCCGGCCTCTACAAACGCGCCGACGCCTGCCGCCTCGGCGACGCCCTCGCGAGCCTCCCATCGGGTCCCGACTTCCGCACGCGCCTGGAGCAGCAACTCGCGGACGCATCCCCCGGCCGCCGCATCGCCGGCGCGACCCCCGATCCGATGCTCCGGCTCCCCGACGACGGCAAACCGTCGGAGCGGTGCGCCGCCGAAATCGCCCGCGACCGCCGCGGCACCCTCCAATTCGCCCCCTACCTCTACCTGAACGCCCCAACCCTCGACGGCCCCATCGTCTGGGCAAGAGAGCTCGGCGACGACGACGACACGATGCTGGCCCGCCGCTACCCGGACCGCCCCGTCTACCGCTACCGCGGCCCGAGGAAAGACGGCACCTCACCGTTCGAGCGCATCGCGGACCCGACGACGGACGCCGTCGCCTCGACGACCCACACGCACTGACCCTCCGTAGCGACCGCCACCGTCGCCGTCATTCACTCCTTGCGCACCGCCGCCGCGTTCGCGGGTGCGGGGCGCCGCGGATCGGGGACCCGTCCGGGGAGCGGCTTGTCGCCGGATGGACGTGAGCGCTGTGGCGCTCACCCCCCGGCGGCCAGCTCGCGTGTGCTCAAGCCAGAGCGGCACCGACGAGTAGTAAGCGCCGGCACCAGCGCCCCCGCGACCGTAGGAGGGCGTCCCCGACTCGCGGCGCCCCGCGTCCGCGAGCACCGTCGGTGCTGCACGGGTCAGTGGGGCCGAGGGGAACGAGCTAGCTACCGAAGTAGAACGCGATGATCCGCTCGCCCCAAAACAGGTACACGAGCGCCCCGCCCGCCAGAAACGGCCCGAACGGAATCGCGAGCTTCGTATCAGCTCCCTCGTACAGCATGACGACCACCCCGATGATCGACCCGATCACCGACCCGACGAACAGCGTCACGAAGATCGACTGCCACCCGAGGAACGCCCCGATCATCGCGAGCAGCTTGATGTCGCCGCCGCCCATGCCCTCCTGGCCGCGGAACGTCTTGTAGAGCCACGCGACGGAGAGCAGCACGCCGCCGCCGGCAAGCACCCCGAGGATCGCGTCGAACGGCGTCACGAGCGGCGACACCAGCGAGAACGCGAGCCCGACGACGATGCCCGGGAGGCTGATGACGTCCGGGATGATCTGGTGGTCGAGATCGATGAACGTGATCACGACGAGCGCCGCCGCGAACGCGAAGTAGCCCGCGAACGCCAGTGTCGGACCGAGCCGAAGGAAGAGCGCGACCGCGAGCGCGCCCGTCAGTACCTCGACCGCCGGATAGATCGGCGAGATCCGGATCTTGCAGGTGCGGCACCGGCCGCCGAGCACGAGATAGCTCAGGATCGGCACGTTCTCGTACCAGGAAAGGTAGGTCTGACACTTCGGGCAGTGCGACGGCGGCGACACGACCGAGCGTCCGTCCGGGAGCCGGGCGATGCAGACGTTCAGAAAGCTCCCGATGATCGCCCCGAAGGTGAAGACGAACGCGAGGGTCAACGCTTCCATGCCGGCGCCGACTGTAGCAGAGGATCGGCGGCCCTTCTGCTCCCTATCGCAGCTGCAACGTCAGGGCAGGCCGCATCCCGGGTACGGCCCGACGCCGCTGACGTCGTCGATCCGGGCGGGGTCGAAGACGACGTTCCGGCCGATGACCGGGTCGGCGCCGGCGGGGTGGGTCGTCACGACCCGTCCGAGCGGCGTTGCCAGGTACTGCGACCCGGCGCCGAGGAGCATCGGTTCACGAGCGACGAGCTGGATGCGGGTGCCACCGGCCGAGCCCCCCGTGCGGCCGTCGATCCGGACGCCGGGGGCGACCTCGAGCCCGCATCCGGCCAACGTGACCGAACCGACGCGGGTGCTCGCGCTCCCACCGGTTGCGACGACGTTCGCGAGGAGCGCGAGCGTCCCGGGCTCCGTCTGGCCGGCGTACACGGTCACCGAGCCGCCGCGCGCCGTCGCGCTCGTGCCGCGGATGTCGAGCGCGCCTGCCAGCGTGACGTCGCCGCCCGCGCCGGCGAAGACGCGGCCGCCCGTGCCGCGCCCCGCGAGGTCGGCAGCCGCGCCGACCGTGACAGCTCCTCCGGCAAAGGCCTCGAGCACGCCGCCATTGCCTCCGGCCGAGCCGCTCCGCGCGACCACCGGAGCGTTCAAGGTCACGTGGTCGCGTGCTTCCAGCGCCACCGTACCGCCGGAGCCGTCGAAGTTGGTGCCCGCGTTCGCCCGCAGCAACGCACCCGCGCCGCCGACCGTGACGTCCCCGAAGGCGGCGAGAAAAATCGTGCCGCCGTCTCCGCCGAACACGTCCGCCGAGCTCCCGTCGGCGCGCACCACCGCGCCGTCGACCACGACGTCGCCGCCGACTGCGATGCCGCCGAGGGAGTCGTCCCCCGCGGTGACGAGGATGTCGCCCCCGAACCCGCCGGCGCCCCGGCTATCCGCGATGAGCGGCGCGGTCACCGACGTCGAGTCGCCGCTCTCGGTCCAGATCACGCCGCCCTCGCCGCCGCTGGCGTCGAGGCGTCGCGTGATCCGAACGTCCCGACCTGCGACCAGATACACCTCGCCTCCGAAGCCGTATTGCGTCCCGGCGAACGTCACGTCGCCGTCGAGCGCGATCGTGCCGTCGTACGAGAACACTTCGAGCTGCCCGGCGTCGGAATACCGATTCCCATCCTCCGTGAAGCTGGTGATGCCGTCGCCGCGGAGGGTGGCTCCGCTCTCCAGGGTGAAGTCGCCGGGTGCGCCCACGACGACCATACCCGCGGGGTCGCCGGACACGTCGATCGTCCCGGCGATCGCGATGCTGGAGGAGGAGTAGAGCGTGACGAAGCCGCCCGCGACGATGTGACCTGCGGGCTGAAAGAAGTCACCGCGTGCCTTCAGCTTGCCGGTCTTCGTGACCGTGATCGCGCCGGCGTTCTGCACCTCGATCGTGCCGTTCCCGACTTGCAGGCTCCGCTCGACCCGCAGCACGCGCCCGCCGAGGTCGAATACGCACGCGCCGCCGGCGACCTCGACGTTCGCGCTCAGGACGACGTCCGCCGCCGTGCACGGTCCGCTCGGCGGAGCGCAGAGCACGGTGATGGTGTTGGCGACCGCATCCGGGCCGCAGGCGCGCGGGACCGCGAAGGTGTTTCCGGGGCCGAGGATCAGGATGGCGAGGGCCGCGAGGAGTCGTCGGGTCATGACGGGTCGATACGGGGGACGCCTGCACCCGGTCAACGACGGCCGACCCGAAAACGTGCGTCAGGTTGGCGCGGGCTCAGCCCGCCGGGAAGGTCGTCGGGACGGGACTCCGGTCGTAGCGGAGCGCGCCTTCGCGGAAGCGGGTCAGGACGTCCGCGTGCCGTTCGGTCCGGCGGAGGAACACCACGCTGACGGGATCCGAGTAGACGTACTCCCACTCGGCGTCGTCGCGCAGGAGCTTCGCCGGCGCCTGGTTGCGGTCGGCGATCACGATGTCGGTCGGGTAGTCCTCGAGGAGCGCGTCCCAGCCCGGGCCGCCCGCCATGAAGCGCCAGGCGTCTTCCAGGAGCGGGGCGGGGTAGGCGGTCGTGAAGCGGCCGTCGACCGCGACCTTCGTGCCGGCCGGGAGCGCCCAGAGCGCGTACTCGCCCCAGCGGAACGGCAGCGCGACGTTGCCGCCGATGCCGTTCTGGGCGAGGAAGCGCACCGCCTGGACGGGATAGTAGGCCGGGCTGACGGCGATGCCGCCGCGCCACGCCAACACGGTGACCAGCGCGACGGCGACCTGCAAGGCCGCGGCGGCCGCGAGCCCGCGCCGGGCGAGTACCGTGACGTTCGCCGGGGTGCGTGCCGCGAGACGCGCCAGCGCTGCCGCGAACGTCGCCGCGACGAGCGGCGCCGCGGCGATCGCGAAGAGGGGAACGTGGCGCTGATGGCGGAGGGCGACCGCCGCGGTCACGGCGACGATCGCGATCTCCGCGAGCCGCGGCCGGACGACGACGCAGCCGAGCGCGGCGACGACGAGCATCGCCTTGAACGCCGCGAACGATCCGTCGCCGAGCGGCACCGGCTTCCACTCGGAGATCGGGACGTGCGGCGTCACCTCGAAGACGAGGAAGCGGAGGAGCCGGATGCCGTACGGGTTCACGAACAGGGCGACGCCGAGCGCAGCGACGAGCGCGAGCGCCGCCGCTGCATCACGACGATCGAGCCTGCCCCGCGTCGCGGCAACGGCCGTCGTGGTGCCGATCGCGACGCCCGCGAGACCGACGCCCGCGAGGACGCCGCCGTGGGTGTTCACCCACACGAGGACGACGAGCGGCAGCCACCAGGCGACGCCGCGCGCCGTGAAGTCGGCGCGCTGCACGAGTGTCAGCGTCGCCGCGAGGAACGCCATCGTGAAGAGCTGCGGCCGGATCATGAAGCCCGGCGTCATGACGACGAGCGCGAGCACGACGGCGAGCGTCGCCGCCGTCGCGTCGGCGCTCCGGCGCGCGGCCGTCTTCCAGAGGAGCGCCGCGGTCGCGAGGCCGAGCGCCAGCTTCAACGCGACGAGCCCGATGCCGCCCGCGACCCGATAGATGCCGGCCATCGTGAGCTCGGCGAGGAGCTCATGGTTCACCCAGGGCTGCGCCGGGGTGGTGTAGGCGAAGGTGTTCTCGAGGTGCCGGGTGCCGTCGAGCAGGAAGGACCCGAACAGCAGGTGACCCCAGAGGTCGGGGTCGGCGGCGGAGGGAATTAGAACGGAAAGGGCCGTTGCCACCCAGAGGCCATGCAGCGCGAAGCGCTGAGAGCGTCTACTTGAAGATGATGTCGTACCTCCGGCCCTCACGTCCTCGCTGCCTCCTACAAAAAGCGACGCGGGCGGACCCGAAGGCCCGCCCGCGCGCTTGCATCCTCAACTATCGAGCGACTAGCTGACGCCGCACACCATGTTGGGGTCGGTGCCGGTCGGAGCGCTGTTCCACGTGCAGCTGAATCCCTCAGTGCCTCGGTCGGAGGTGCAGTTGACCGTGAAGGAATCAGGGTTGGTCGCGGTCGTGAGGGTAACCGTGACGCTTTCGGACTGCACGAAGCCGGGGAGCTCATCAGGCTCTCCAGAATAGGCCGCGAAGTCGACGAAGTACGCCTCTTCCGCCGTCGCGGCGTTGCGGCAATCGCTTTCGGCCCGCGCGTCGAAGCCCTTGGCGCGGTACGCGGCGAACTGAGGGATGGCGATCGCGGCCAAGATACCGATGATCGCGACGACGACCAGAAGCTCGATGAGAGTGAAACCGGACTGATTCTGCTTGATCATTTCTCTGCCTCCTAGTGTCTCGGGCCGTTGATCGTCCCGAAATCGATTTGTTGGTTCGGTACGGGAGCAAGCCAGGTGCCAGGAACCGCTGGTCTGGGTTCGAGCGCCTTCCGCTCGAAGGTGAGGTCAATCAGTACGAGGTCTTTCGGACGCGCGATTGCGGCGAACCACGCGACGCTTGCGGGGACGCGGCGACGCTTCGTGTACGAGACCGCATTGCGAGCGCTGATTCGGCCCGTCAAAAACCGACGTATTCGTTGACGGTGACATTTTTTGACCGTCACTTTCGCGCCGCTGGTCAAATGATGTTGGCCCCGTGCGAGCGCACGCCCGAGCGTGCGCTCTCCGATGGCCGTCGCACCGCGGAGTGAATCCGCGGTGCTCGCGTTCCGGAGTGAGCTCACTGGAGCCCCGGACCGAGGTCGAGGTCATCGTCGTCCGCGCTCGCGAGGCCGTACTTCGAGAGCCGATGGCGAAGGCTGCGATACTTGATGCCGAGGAGCTCGGCGGCTCGCTTCCGCACGCCGCCGGCGCGGTCGAGCGCGGCGAGCAGCATGTCCTTCTCGTAGGTGGCGAGCTGCTCGTCGAGGTTGCAGCCGGCGGCGAAGATCGGCGCGGCCGGCATCGCGGCTTCGCCGGCCTCCTCCGGGACGTCGCGCTCCGCCGTGAGATGCGACGGCAGGTCCTGCTCGGTCAGCGTGTCGCCTTCGCAGAGCGTGATCGCATGATCGATGACGTTCTCGAGCTCCCGGATGTTCCCGGGATACGTGTAGGTGCAGAGCGTCTTCATCGTCCGCGGCGAGACGCGCTCGACGGTCTTCCCGTGGCGCGCGGAGCAGGTCCGCAGCAGGTGCAGCAGCAGGAGCGGGATGTCCTCCGGCCGCGAGCGCAGCGACGGCGTCTCGAGGCGGATGACGTTCAATCGATAGTAGAGGTCCTCGCGGAACTTGCCCTCGGCGACGAGGCGCTCGAGGTCGCGGTTGGTCGCGGCGACGACGCGGACGTCGACGTTGATCGCGGTCGAGCCGCCGACCGGAACGATCTGCCGGTCCTGGAGCACGCGCAGGAGCCGCACCTGCATCGCGAGCGGGAGCTCGCCGATCTCGTCGAGGAAGATGGTGCCGCGATGGGCTTGCCGGAAGAGGCCCGGCCGATCCGCGACCGCGCCCGTGAACGCGCCGCGCACGTGGCCGAACAGCTCGCTCTCGATCAGCGTATCGGGGATCGCGCCGCAGTTGACGGGGACGAAGTCGCGTTCGAAGCGCCCGCTCCGGCGATGGATCGCGCGCGCGATGAGCTCCTTGCCGGTGCCGCTCTCGCCGGTCACGAGGACCGTCGAATCGCTCGGCGCGACCTTCTCGATGAGGCCGAAGAGCCGGCGCATCGGCTCGCTCTCGCCGACGAGCCCCTCGAAGACGGTGACGGCGGTGTCGCTGCTCGTGCGGACGGTGTCGGCGTACGCCTCGAGCTGCTCTTGTTCCTTCAGGCGCGCTTCGAGGTCGCGGACGGTCGTGACGTCGGAGATGACGTAGATGCGTCCGATCGCGTGATGGAACGTGTCGGTCACCGTGCCGACCTTGATCCGGAGCCTCCATGGCGCGGCGCCGTCGTCGCCGACGGTGATCTCGACGGGCGGCGCGTCGGCAACGAGCGCGCTCGCTCCGGGCAGAACCGCATCGAGCGGCGTGCCGAATCCGCCGGGTGCGAGGCCGAGGATCTCGGCCGCGGTCGGATTCGCCGAGAGGATGCGGCCGTTGGCGTCGGTCACGACGAGGCCGTTGTCGACGGCGTTCGCGACCAGTTGCTGGAGCACCTCGACGCGGCCGAGGTCCTCCTGGCGCGCCGCGAGCAGGCTCTCGGCGGCGGCGAGCTGGGACGCCAGATAGCGGGCGAGCCCGGCAATCGCGAAGAAGGAGAGGATGATGGTGCCGTGGCTGATCGCGTGCGGCGCGAGCGCCAAGTCGCCCGGCGCGCCCGCGGCGAGCGACGCCATCAGCGTGCCGTAGATCGCCGCGGCGGCGGCGGCCGTCGCCATGATCCCGCGCCCGAGCCGCAGCTGGGCGCTGTTGAGGATGACGACGTTGTAGAGCACCGCGAGCGGGCTCGCGAGGCCGCCGGTCGCGAGGATCACGAGCGTCACGAGCACCAGGTCGACCGCGACCTGCACGCCCGCGAAGAGGACGAGGTGCCGCATGCGCGGCAGCAGGAGGCTCGAGATGGCGGTGACGCCGTACCCGAGCGCGATCAGGCCGAGGCGCGGATCTGGTCCCGCGTCCTTTTGCGGCCCGTACACCCAGGCCGCGCCCGCCAGGAAGAGCGTGACGAGCACGGTCCGGACGAGCAGGAACCAACCGAGCCGACGCTTCAGCGCTTGCTCATGCGGCGGACGTGACGCTCCTCCCGGGCCGTGTGGGCCCTCTTCGGCGGGGACGCTGCCCATGTCAGGACAGGACCGAGCCGAGCTTGAAGATCGGGAGGTACATCGAGACGACGAGGCCGCCGATCAACCCGCCGAGCAGCAGGATGACCATCGGCTCCATGAGCGCCGTCAGGTTCGCGACGGCGTTGTCGACCTCGTCCTCGTAGAAGTCGGCGATCTTCTGGAGCATCTGGTCGAGCGCGCCGGTCGTCTCGCCGACGGCGATCATGTGGCAGACCATCGGCGGGAACACCTTGCTCGCGATGAGCGGCTCGGCGATCGTCTTGCCCTCGCTGATGCTGGAGCGCGTCGCGAAGATCGCCTCCTCGATGATCTTGTTGCCGGCGGTGCGGCCGGTGATCGTGAGCGCGTCGAGGATCGGCACACCGGACGACACCAGCGTGCCGAGCGTGCGCGCGAAGCGCGCGATCGCGGTCTTGCGGATGAGGTCGCCGAAGACCGGCACGCGGAGGCCGATCTTGTCGAGCCAGTAGCGGCCGCGATCGGTCCGCGACGTGAAGACGAAGCCGCCCGCGGCGGCGATCATCCCGCCGACGATGAACCAGAAGTTGTTGATCGTGAAATTCGAGAGGTTGATGACGAACTGCGTCGGCGCCGGCAGCGCCTGGCCGAAGCTGTTGAAGAGCTCGGCGAAGACCGGGATGACGTACACGAGCAGGATGCCGGTCACGAGGACGGCGGCCCCGATGATGCACGCCGGGTAGATCATCGCGCCTTTGATCTTGCTCTTCAGGCGGACGATCTTCTCCATGTACGACGCAAGGCGGTTCAGGATCGTGTCGAGGATACCGCCGACCTCACCGGCCGCGACCATGTTCGAGTAGAGATCGGAGAAGACCTTCGGGTGCTTCTTCAGCGCGGCGGCGAACGTCGAGCCGGCCTCGACCTCCTCTTTCACCTCTTTGATGGTCTTGCAGAGGACCTTGCTGTCGGACTGCTGCGACAGGATCTCGAGGCACTGCACGAGGGGCAGACCGGCGTCGATCATGGTCGCGAACTGCCGGGTGAAGATGACGATGTCGTGCTGCTTCACCGGCGCGCCGAACGAGGGCAGGTTGATCTCGCGGTCGAAGCCCTTGCCCTTCTCCTTGATCTTGTCGGGGGACGGGTTGATGCGCTGGGTGCGGAGGCGCGTGATGACCGCTTGGCGGGTCATCGCCTCCATCTCGCCGCGCATGGTCTCGCCGTTCGGTCCGACTCCCACCCATTTGAAGACTGGCATGTTGCGTTCCCCTTTTGGTTCCTGCCGTTGCTAGCGACGCGCCATCGGGCGGACGTTGCCGTCGTTGACGCCCGTGTTGTGTCCCATCATGGTTCGGAGCTCATCGAGCTCGGTCGCGTGCCCGAGGGCTTCCTCGGTCGTGATGAGCCGGCGCTGGTGCAGGTCGATGAGCGCCTGGCTCATCGTCTGCATCCCGAACTTCTGCTGGCCGACCTGCATCTGCGAATACATCTGGTGCACCTTCGCCTCGCGGATCAGGTTCCGGATGGCGGCGTTCGGGATCATGATCTCGGCCGCGAGGCAGCGGCCGCGGCCGTCGGCGCGCGGGATGAGCTGCTGCGAGACGACGCCCTGGAGCACCAGCGACAGCTGGGCGCGCACCTGCTCCTGCTGGTGCGGCGGGAAGACGTCGATCACGCGGTTGATGGTCTGGACGGCGCAGTTGGTGTGCAGCGTCGAGAAGACGAGGTGGCCGGTTTCGGCGACGACCAGCGCCGCCTCGATGGTCTCGAGGTCGCGCATTTCGCCGATCAGCACGATGTCGGGGTCCTGCCGGAGCACGTGCTTCAGCGCGGGCGCGAAGCCGTGCGTGTCCGCGAACACCTCGCGCTGGTTGATCATCGCGCGCTTGTGGTTGTGCACGAACTCGATCGGGTCCTCGACGGTGATGATGTGCTCGGCGCGGGTCGAGTTGATCTTGTCGATGATGGCCGCGAGCGTGGTCGACTTGCCGCTGCCGGTCGGTCCGGTCACGAGCACGAGGCCGCGCGGCAGGGCGGCCATCTCCATCACGGAGCGCGGCAGGCCGAGCTTCTCGAGCGGCGGGATCTCGTACGGGATGGCGCGGAACGCGCCGCCGACGGCGCCCTTCTGGTTGTAGAGATTGCCGCGGAAGCGGCAGACGCCCTTCGCGGCGAACGAGAAGTCGAGCTCGCTGCCCTCCTCGAACGTCTTCTTCTGCGCCTCGGTCAGGATCGAGTAGCAGAGCTGCCGCGTGTCGGTCGCCGTGAGGGGCGGGTACGCGAGCGGCCGGAGCTCGCCGTGGACGCGGATCAGCGGAGGGCTGTCCTGCGTGATGTGAAGATCGGATGCCCCGGCTTCGAGCATCAACTGAAGGAAGTCTTGGATGTTCACCACGACGCGTACCTCCGCAATCCGTTGGAGCGAGCAAGCCACATGCCGCGGCGCAAGGACGCTGCGACGGGTATTTGTGCCGAGCGCAGCGTCACCGTTCGGCTGGTCGTCATGGTTTTGGCGCTGCCGCGCCTCAGTTCGGCTGCGCGTCCGGCATCGTGATGCGCAGGACTTCCTCGACCGTGGTCACGCCGTCGGCGATCTTGTTGATCCCGCTCTTCCGGAGCGTGCACATCCCGCTCTGGATCGCGGTTCGCTTCACCTCGGCGGTCGACGCGCCCGCGATCACGGCTTCGCGGATGGACTCGGCCATCGGCATCACCTCGTAGAGCGCAAGGCGGCCCTTGTAGCCGGTGCCGTTGCAGGCGGGGCAGCCGACGCCGCGATAGCACACCATCTGCTCTGCCAACTCGCTCGGCGCGCCGATGTCGATCAGCGCCTCCGGCGTCATCGGCGATTCTTCCTTGCAGCCCTGGCAGATCACGCGCACGAGGCGCTGCGCCATGATGAGGTTGATCGACGACGCCACGAGGAACGGCTCGACGCCCATGTTGAGGAGTCGGTTGATCGTCGACGGCGCGTCGTTGGTGTGGAGCGTCGACAGCACGAGGTGGCCGGTGAGCGCGGCCTTGACGCCGATCTCGGCCGTCTCGAAGTCGCGGATCTCGCCGACCATGATGATGTCGGGATCCTGGCGGAGGAACGCGCGCAGCGAGGCCGCGAACGTCAGCCCGATGCCTTCCTGCATCTGCACCTGATTGATGCCGACGAGGTTGAACTCGACGGGATCCTCGGCAGTGGAGATGTTCGACGCGGTCTTGTTGAGCTCGGCGAGCGCCGAGTAGAGCGTGGTCGTCTTGCCGCTGCCCGTCGGACCCGTGACCAGCACCATCCCGTGCGGCCGGTAGATCGACTCCTTGAAGTCGGCGAGCGCCTTCTCCTCGAACCCGAGCTTCGTCATGTCGAGCTGGAGGTTCGACTTGTCGAGGAGACGCAGCACGACTTTCTCGCCGAAGATCGTCGGCAGCACCGACACGCGGAAGTCCATCTCGCGGTTGCCGCCGAGCTTGAGCTTGATGCGGCCGTCCTGCGGCATGCGGCGCTCGGCGATGTCGAGCGAGGCCATGACCTTGATGCGCGAGGTGATCGCGTTTTTCAGCTTGATGGGCGGCTGCATGATCTCGTACAGCACGCCGTCCATGCGGAAACGGACCCGCAGCATCTTCTCGTAGGGCTCGACGTGGACGTCGCTCGCGCGCTTCTTGATCGCGTCGGTGAGGAGCGCGTTCACGAGCCGGACGACCGGTGCCTCCTCGGTCGCGCGCTCGAGATCCTGGAGACTGACCTCCTCTTCGCCCTGGACCAGCTGGACGTCGCCGTTGTCGCCCAGCTCGTTCAGCATCTGGTCGTAGTTGGCGGCGGCGTCGTAGTAGCGGTCGAGCGCGCGCTGGATCGCGGTGGCGCCGGCGACGGCGATCTTCACGTCGTAGCCGGTCAGGAACTTCACCTCGTTGATCGCGACCAGGTTCGACGGGTCGGCCATCGCGATCGTGAGCGTCGAGCGCACGAGGTTCACCGGGATGAGATGGTGCTTCTGCGCCATCGCCGCCGGCACGAGGCCGAGCACCTCGGGCGGGATGTCGAGATTCGACGGGTCGACGACGGGGAGGCGGTACTCCTTCTGGAGGTACGAGAGGAGCGCGTCCTCGTTGATGAAGCCGAGCTTCACGAGGTGGCTCGCGAGCGCGCCGCCGTGGGTGCGCTGCTCGGTCATCGCGCGCTCGAGGTTGCCGGCCTCGAGCTGGCCGCGCCTGACCAACAGCTCGCCGAGCCTGGAGAGAGTCGTCATGGACGGGTCCTAAAGACGCAGATCATCGGGCTCAACGGCTAAAAGCAGCGGGTCGAACGCTTGCGCATCGTCTTGGCACTTCGCATGAGCACACGCCGCCCCCTCCTCGTTCCGGGTTATCGGCACCTGCTGCGGATTCCGTGAGTGCGGCGGAATTCCCTTTGGTGGCCCGTGGGCGGTGGGTTCGCGTCGGCGGACCGTGTCGTGTCGTTCCCGGCGCCACGTCGGCCCGACTTGTCTCCGGCGGAACCCGCACGCATGCTGCGCGACATGCGGAGCACGCGGGCGTGGAGAGCGGGGCTCGCGACGGCGATCGTGGCGGCAGTGCTCGGAGCCGGCGATGCCGCGGCGGCGCCCGCGGCCGTGCCGGCGACGCTGCGCGACGTGCAGGGCGGCGTCGTGGACGTCGCGGCCCTCGCGAGCCGTGAGCGGCTCGTGTTCGTCACCGTCAAGGCGACGTGGTGCCCCGTCTGCCGGGCGCAGCTCCAGCGGCTCGGCCGGCTGCTCCCGCACCTCCGGGCGTGCGGCGCGACGTTCGTCGTGCTCGTGCCCGGAGCGAACGAGGCCGTCGCGGCGATCGCCCGCGAGACGAGCTTCCCGTATCCGTTCGTCGCGGAGAACGCGCAGGCGCTCGCCGCGACGGCGGGGCTCGCCGCGGACGGCGGCGAGCTCGTGCCCGGATTCTTCGCCGTCGACGCGTCGCGGGCAGTGGTCTGGGAGCAGCGCGGCCGCGGCGCCGGCGCCTTCGGCGACGGCGAGCTCATGGCGCACCTCGGGTGCAAGGTTCCGAGCACGCCCGACCTGCTGGCGTCCGTGCGATGACGCCCGTTCGCCGACTTCTCGTGCCGGCGCTGCTCGCGGCGCTCCTCGGCGTCGCCCCGGCCGCCCACGCCGAGACGACCCCGCCGGTGAAGCTCGCCTACGTCGAAGGCGACATCGGCGGCACGCAGACGATCTGGTCGGAGGACGGGAAGCGCGTGATCGGGCTCATCGAGTACCGGCAGCACCGCAAGAAGGACGTCCTCGTCATTGCGCGGACGGCGCACTTCAAGGACGGCTCCAGCGACTCGGACGAGGCCGAGGTGCGGGTCGGCGACCGCCTGGAATCGATCCGCGGCCGCATGGTGATCCGCGACACGAAGGGCAAGGCCACGCTCGATCTGAAGATCGACGTCGCCGCGAAGCGCGTCAGCGGCTTCTACACCGACGACGGGAAGCGCCAGGAGGTCGACGACGAATTCGACATCGGCCCCGGCACCTACTGGGGCCCGCTCTTCGCGATCGTCCTCAAGAACTTCGCGGCCAACGCCGACGGTGACGCGCTGGTCTTCTCGACGATCGCGCCGACGCCGAAGCCGCGCGCCCTCGACATGCGCTTCACGCGCGCCGGCGCCGCGAAGATCACCCGCACCGGCGGCGCCGTCGCGACGACCCGCTTCACGCTCCTCCCGACGGTGAACTTCCTGATCGACCCGATCCTGAAGCGCTTCGTGCCGGAGACCAACTTCTACGTCGACGGCGAGAAGCCGCCGACGATCGTGCGTTTCGTCGGGCCGCGGAACTACGCCGGCCAGACGATGCGACTGGATTAGCCGCGCAGGTTGCTGAAAAAGGGCCATCTGCTTCGTTGCTCGGTCTCTCTCTTGTGCGGCGTAGCTCCGCTACGCCTCCGCGTTCGCTTCCTCGCGCCTCGCATCTGACCCTTTTTGAGCAACCTGCGGGTCCAGGGTAGCCGACTGAAGGGAGAGAGCCCCTCGTTCAGTCTTCAGCGTGCTGCGATCGTCGTGGAGATGACGCGCCACAGGCGGGCGATGCTGACGTCGGCGGCGTAGCGCTCGAGGACGCGCTCACGGGCGTGCCGGCCGAGGCGGGCGGCGAGGGCGGGGTCGCGGGCGAGGGTCAGCATGTGGGCTGCCATGCCGGCGACGTCGCCTTCCGCGACGAGGTAGCCGCTCGCGCCGTGCTCGACGACGTCGGCGATGCCGGCGTGGCGTGTGGCGACGACGGGAACCCCGGAGGCCGATGCTTCGAGCACGGCGACCGGCGTGCCTTCCGAATCGCCGCCGCTCACGACCGAGTGCTGGACGAAGGCGCGGGCAGCGCGGAGCGCCGCGAGCGCGCCGGCGTGCGGCAGCGCGCCGCGCAGCTCGACGGCACCGTCGAGGCCGAGCTGCGCCGCGAGCGAGCGGCACGCGGCGAGGAGCGGACCGTCGCCGATCATCACGAGCCGGCTCTCCGGCGCGGCGCGTACGACCTCGCGAAACGCGAGCAGCGTGAGGTGCGGTCCCTTCTTGTCGACGAAGCGCCCGAGCGCGACGAACGTGGGCGGGGCCGCCGCCGGATCGGCGGCCGGGAGCGCGGACGCGTCGACGCCGCACGGGGCCCAGTGCACCCGCTCCGGCTTCGCGCCTATGCGGACGAGCTGTCGTTCCATGTCGCGCGACACCGCCACGACGGCCGCCGCGTGCGCGAACAGCGTGCGGTAGTCCAGGGCTTTCCGTCGGAGCAGCTCGCTCTGGAAGGCGTCGAAGCCGTGGAAGTGCACGACGAGCGGCACGCCCGCCGCGCGGCAGCCGCCGACGAGCCCGGCGGCGTGATTCGCGAACTCGGCGAGCACGGCGTCGACCTCGTTCCGGCGCAGGAAGCGGGCGAGCGCGCGGTCACGGATCGCGTCGGTGCCCCACCCGAGCTCGCGGAGGCACGCGGCCGCGAGTCGCTCGGGGATCGTGAGCAGCGGCAGGTCGTCTTGCGTGAGCAGCGCCTCGTCGGCGCGGTGCAGCAGCAGCGTCCGCGCCGGCAGGCTCCGCAGGTGCTCGTGCACGAAGGTCTGGGAGTACTCGCGCTTCACGTCGGCCGCGAAGATGCACACGGTCGGTCGGTCGCCCGGATCGGCGGATGCGGCGGGGCGCCGCGGTCCGGCGACGCGGCGGGCGTCGAGCGCGCGATCGAGCGCGGCCACGCCCGGGACCACCCGGACGAGCGCGTCGATCCAGCGCGGCGCGCGGCGCTTCGGGAGATGCGGCCGGAACGCCGCGCCGAGCCGCGGCACCGCGACCGGCACCTGCCAGCGGGCGAGCGTCGTGCCGAGCGCCGCTTCCCCCTCGGCGTCCCAGTCGTCCGGCGAGCGCAGGAACGCCACGCGGTCGGGATGGCGGTCGGCGAACGCGAGCATGCGCTCCGCCGCGCGGCGCCACACCCGCAGCGCCAGGAGCGCGCGCCGCAGCGGGAGCGCCGACGCCGTCGCGAAGAGGTCGCGCCGGAGGAGGGACCACGTGACGAGCGCGGGATCGCGGTGCACGAAGAGCCAGCGCGCGTCCGGCAGGACCACGTTCCAGTAGTCGAGCACGAACGGCGTCCGGCCGTCCTTCCATCCGAACGTCGCGCGCTCTCCGAACTTCCGCGCGAGGAGCGTCCGGCCGGCGTCTTGCCAGCGCGCGTCGTGCGTGGGCATGCCGGCGTCGAGGAGCGCTTGCTGGAACGCCCCGAGGTCGCGGTCCTCCGCGACGCCCGCTCCCGCCGGCGGTCGATCGCCGAGAAACAGTCCCGCGTCGCCGAGCGCCTCCGCGAGCGGCGCCGCGGCGGAACCGGGCGCGGCGCAGACGATCACGGGTACTCCGGTGAGCGCGCTCACGCGTTCCGCCCGCGCGTCGCCGGGCCGAGCCCCCAGCGGCGCAGCGTCGCCGCCTGCGCGCGCGACAGACGGGGACCGACGGCGACGTTCTCGACGATGACCCGCCCGAGGTCGGGGGTGTAGGTCGCGACGGGGTCGCGCTTGCAGAACTTGAGGTGCAGGTACGCGGGCGCGTCGATCGTCTGGACGGCGCGGGCGCGGAGTGGTGACGCGAGGAACGGGCTCGCGAGCTCCTGCGTCCAGCGGATGCGGGTCGTGTAGCGCGCGAGGAGCTTCGGGAAGAGCCGCGGCTCCGGGTAGTCGAACGTGAGCGACGTGGCCCAGCGGGGCAGCCCGGGTACCGCGAGCCGTCCGAGCAACGCCTCCCGATCGGCGCTCCGCGCGGCGATCGCGTGGCGGCGGTCGGCGTGCACGTTGATGCCGTGCATGACGAGGACCTGCCGCTCGGAGCGGCGCCAGGCGGCGAGGGCGCGCGCGAGCGGGTCGAGCGCCACCATGTCGCCGTCCCACTTGAGGACGTAGGGCCCGGCGCAGCGCGCGAGGCACCAGTTGTAGAAGCGCGACGACAGCCGGGGGGAACGCTGACCGTTCTCGGCGAGCGTCCACGTCTCGGCGCCGACGCGGCCGATCGTGTGGCCGTAGCGATGGGTGACGATCCGCTTCCGGAAGCGGCGGGCGAGCGCCGCGATCACGTCGGCGCTGCCGTCGCTGCTCGCGTTGTCGACGATCACGATCTCGTCGACGAGCGGCGCGATCGAGCGCACCGCCGGCTCCAGGAACTCGACCTCGTTCCGGACCCGCATCATCGCGGTGATGCGCCGATCGCGGAAGCCGTCGGTCTCGACGCGCAGGCGCTGCCAGGCGCGCTCGGCCCGCCGGAGCTCCCGGACGCGCTCGTCGCCCGTCATGCGAAGAGCCGCCCGAGCTCGGCGCGGCTCGTCGCGGCGTCGGTGTAGGCGTCCGTGCCGAGCTCGATCTCGTAGGCACGCACCCCCGCGACGAGGCGCGCGCACCGCTCTTGCCAGGACGGTGCCCCGAGCGGGGCCGCGTGCTCGAAGTCGAGGCCCGTCGCGACGTGGTTCAAGTTGCTCCCGTCCCAAGCGCTGCCGGCGAGCCGCTCGGCGGCGACGGCGGCATCGAGCGGCCGGACGCGCAACGGGCCGGGCCGCCCGGTGACGCGCGGGAACGCGATCGCGTGCGCGGTCGCCGCGGCGACGGGCTCGGTGCCCGCGAGACGCGCCAGCTGGAGCGGTGTCAGGCCGCGCCGGCCGTCCGAGAACGGCACCGGGGGCGGCGCGCTTCCGGAGGCGAGCTCGGCGAGGGTCGCGCGGGAGTGGTAGCCGCTCGCCTCCAGACGGTCGCGGAACGCCGGCAGCAACGCGAGCGTCGGCGGGCGCACGGTCACGATCGACGGCATGCCGCGCACGCGCGGAGCCGCCTCGTCGAACGTCACCACCGCGCGGTCGTTCCCGAGCAAGCCCGCGCCGAGCGTCGTCATGGCGTGGATCACCAGCGTCGTCTTGCCGGCGTTCTTCACGCCGCAGAACAACGCCGTCCGCCCCTCGACCGCGATGCTCGCCGCGTGCACGAACAGCTCGCCGCGCCGGCGGGCGTGGTTCATCGCGATCTCGCGGACGACCCGCATGAGCGGGGTCCGGAGCGCCGGACGATCGCGATGGGCCAGCACCTCGACCCGCCGCGCCGCGCGATCGATCCGATAGAACGTTCCGAACTGCTCGTCGCGCACGACGAAGGCCCCGTCGGCCTCGGGGCGTATGGGCAGGGAGAGCACCGTGCTGTCGAGGGCGAAGCAGTCGATCTCGTCGCGCGCCGACCACCCCGTGGTTTCGCTGCGGTGCCGGGACGCGTCGACGACGAGCGTGACGGTGACGTCGGGCGCGGCGCGTTCGTCGTCGCCGACGACGAACGGCGGACAGAGGAACTCCTCGAGCCAGGCGAGGTGGCCGTCGTTCTCCGCCGCGACCTCGATCCCGAGCGCGCCGTACGCGAAGCTGCGCGCGGGCATTTCAGCTCGCGGCTCGGGTGTGCGCCGCGCCCGGGAGACGGCGTTCGTGGAACGCGTAGAGCGCGGCGTACACGCCGCCGCGCGCGACGAGGTCGTCGTGGGTGCCGATCTCGGCGACCCGCCCGCTCTCCATCACGACGATGCGATCGGCCATGCTGACCGTCGAGAACCGGTGCGAGATGAGGATCGTCGTGCGGCCGCGGGCGAGCTCTTTGAAACGGCGGAAGAGCTCGTACTCGGCGCGTGCGTCGAGGCTGGCCGTCGGCTCGTCGAGCACGACCAGCGCCGCGTGGCGCGCGAAGGCCCGGGCGATCGCGACGAGCTGCCACTGGCCGCCCGAGAGATCGTGCTCGCCGAATTGGCGGCCGACGCGGGTCTCGTAGCCGCTCGGCAGCTTGGCGATCGCCGGATGGATGCCGGCGGCCTCCGCGGCCGCGATGATGCGGTCCTGGTCGACGTGCGCGTCGTCGCCCGCGCCGTACGCGATGTTCTCGCCGACCGTCGCCTCGTAGCGTCCGAAGGATTGCAGCACGAAGGAGCTCCGCCGGCGCTGCTCGGCGGCGGGCATCTGGCGGAGGTCGACGCCGTCGAGGAGCACGGCGCCTTCCTGCGGCGGGTACAGTCCCGCGAGGAGCTTCACGAGCGTCGACTTGCCGGCGCCGTTCTCGCCGACGATCGCGAGGGTTTCGCCGTGCTGGACGCGGATGGACACGTGCTCCACCGCGGGACTCGCGGCTCCGGGGTAGGTGAAGGTCACGTCGCGCAGCTCGACGTCGCCCCGCGCCGGCGGCAGCGCGATCGTCTCCGTCGGCTCCGGCGCGGCCGGCTCGGCGAGGAACGCGCGGAGGCTCGTCACGTGGAGCGCGTGCTCGTAGGCGACGGTCGCGGCACGGATGGCGGCGTCGAGCACCGTCCGCATGCGGGCGGTGGCGGTGCCGAACACGGCGAGGTCGCCGATGCCGACGCTGCCGGCGACGACGCGAAACGCGACCCGCACCACGAGGACGTAGAGCGCGCCGATCACGACCGTCGCGGCGACGGTGCTGCCGACGAGGTTCTGCCAGTGGAAGCGGCGGTCGGCGTCGCGGAACTGGAGCATGAGCTCGCGGCAGCGCGCGATGAAGCGCGGCGCGACCCCGAGCAGCTTCATCTCGGGCACCGACGCGACGCCGGTCAGCAAGCCGACGTAGTAGCGCGCCCACTGCCGGCGCATCGTCCGCCCCTGTTCCTCCGCGAAGCGCCATGTGACGAGCCGGCGCTGGAAGAAGAGGAACGGCAGCGCGATCGGTCCGATGACGAACGGGACGAGGGGCTCGATCCACGCGAGCACCGCGAGCAGCGACACCGCGCGGATGCTCTCCGTGAGCGCCGCTTCGCTCTCGGCGAGGAGCGAGGAAAGCCGCACGGCGGGCTCCGCTCCGGCCCGGGCGAGGAGCTTCCGCCCGCGCCGGCTCTCGAAGAACGCGAGGTCGAGGCGCGCCGCGTGCGCGAGCACGTCGACGGTCGTGCGAACGTGGAGGTCGTCGTGCAGCCGGCGCACGAGAAACTTGTTGAGCGACTGCCCGATCGCCTCGAGCAGCGTGCACACCAGTCCCGCGACGAGCCAGGGCACGAGTGGGCCGAGGGTGCCGGGCCCCTGGGCGCTCGCCACGGCGCTGTTCACGAGGCCGCGCGCCGCGAGTGCCAGGCCGGCGGGTACGAGCCCGCGAACCACCATGCAGACGGCGAAGGCCAGCGTGAGCCCGCGGTTCGTCGTCCAGATGACGCCGAAGCTCCAGCGGAGCGTGTCGAGGATTCCCGTGGTCCGCATCGCGTCGCCGTCAGTAGTAGAGGCTGATGCCGCCGACGTTCTCGAAGCCCGCCTCGCGGACCCACGTGCGGTAGCCGGCCCGGGAGCTCAGGAGCCGCGCGAGGTGACGGTACGGGACCGGATCGCGCGGGCTCCGCCGAATCGCGCGGACGAAGCACCACGCCGCGGGCGCGGGGCGCGCGGCGGCGCCGTACATCATGCCGAGCGAGAGCAGGAGCCGCGCGAGCGCCGCCGGGTGTCGGCGGAGGTCGTCGGCATACTTGTGCAGGAGCTGCCGGCGGGCGGTGATCTTCACGCCGAGGTCCGCCGTGATCTGCTCGCCGTGGATGTACCAGCGGACGAGCGCGTCGGGGACGTAGTCGAGCCGATGGCGCTTCGCGATGCGGAGCCACATGTCGCGGTCCTGCGCCCCGGCGAGCGTCTCGTCGAAGCCGCCGACGGCGGCGAAGCACTCGCGGCGCACGAGCGCCGCGGAGGCGCCGAAGCCCGTGCTGCGGAGGAGGTCGGCGTACGCGAGCGGCGTTCCGTTCGGAAGGCTGCGGCGCTGGACCTCGCCGGTCGCTTCCGAGACGACCTCGACGCCGCAGTACACCAGCCCGACCTCGGGGGCCGCCGCCGCGAAGCGCTCGACCTGGGCCGCGAGCTTCGCGGGCAGCCACTCGTCGTCGTCGTCGAGGAGCGCCACGAAACGTCCGCGCGCCGCGGCGATTCCGGTGTTGCGCGCCGCGCAGGCGCCACGGCGCTGGTCGTGGCGCAGCACGCGCACGCGCGGGTCGGCGAGCGGCGCGAGGACCGCGCCGACGTCGTCCGTCGAGGCGTCGTCGACGACCAGGATCTCGAGGTCGGAAAGGGTCTGGGCGAGGGCACTCCGGACCGCACGCGCGACCTGCCGCGGCCGATTCCGGGTCGGTATGACGACGCTCACAGCAGGTGCGGTACCGGTGTTGCTCAACGAGGCCTCGATCGGACGTTTTATGCGTACGGGGGTGCGTGCCACAATCGCGAAACTCGATGTCCGAGTCCCGGCCACCCATTACCGCCAGCGAGGTCGACCGCTTCACGCGTGAAGGGTTTCTCGTGCTCCGCCGGGTGCTGGACCCGGACGGCGTCGCGGCCGCGCGGAACCGTCTCTGGGGGGAGTTGCCGGAGCGTTTCCGGCCCGACGACGCGCGCACGTGGCAGGGGCTCGTCGAGGACGAGAGCGGCACACGCGACCTGCTCGCGCGGAAGGGCCGCGTGAAGCTTCGCGGGACACTCCGCGGCGATCCGGCGTTGCTCGCGCTCCTCCCCGAAAACGCGGTGATCCGCGACGCCGTCGCGACGCTGCTCGCGCCGCGGGTCGCCGCGCCGCCCCGGACGGTGCGGGGCATCTATCTCACCTTCCCGATGCCCGAGCTCCCGCAGTCGACCGGGCACGTCGACCTCCACGACTACGCGATCGGCGCCGTCGCGTATCTCGACGAGGTCCCGCGCCACGGCGGCGGGTTGCTCGTCTGGCCGGGGTCGCACCGCGATCGCTCGCTCCCGGTCGAGGCGCGACAGCACGAGCCGTCCGATCGGGCGCTCGAGCTGCCGGGACGCGCGGGTGACGTCGTGCTCTACGACCGTCACCTCGTGCACGCGCCCGGACGGAACCGTTTGCCGCACGTCCGCGCGGCGCTCCTCTGCGACTTCCGCCTTGCCGAGTAGCCGATGGTGCTCAGCCGCCGCGGCGGGGCCAGCGGCGGAGGTGACGGGCGGTGCCGTCCGTGCGGCGCGGCGCGAGCCGCGTCAGCCACACCCGGCGCGCCGATGCCGGCAGGAGCACGAACGGCGTCGCCGAACGCTCGCGCACGTCGATCGGCTCCGCCAGCGTCGTCGCCGCGCGGAGCGCGACCTCGAGATCGTGCCCGAGCTCGGGCACGCCGAGCGCGTTCGCGAGCCCGACGAAGATCGGCATGCGTTCGCCGCGCGTCGTGAGGTAGCGGCCCGCGTCGTGCCGGTGGAGCGCGGCGGCGTCGACGAGATGATCCAGCTCGTTCACGAGCCGCATGACGAGCACCTCGCGCCGGAGCGGATCCGTGCCGCCCCGGTCGGCCCAGTGCGCCTGGAGCCCGCGCGTGTTCCAGGGGAGCAGATGGAACCCGTGCACGAGGATCTCCACGGGCACGCTCACGCTCCGGACGCGGGCGCGGGCGTCGTCGAACGAGCAGAGGAGCCCGAAGTCGCCGTGCGCGTAGATCGAGTGGAGCAGCCCGGCGATCACGGTCGTCGGCGGCCGGCGATAGTGCTGGAGGAGGCTCGCGACCGAGACGAGGTGGTTCACGAACGGGCGGCCGTCGCCGTTGAAGAGCCCGGGGACGAGCGTTCGCGCGAGGTCGTATGCGCGACGCGCGAGCTCGAGGTCGGTGGTGGTCCAGCCCGCGGCGGCGAGTTGTCGGAAGAGCGCGGTGTTGGTGTGCGCGACCGGGGTCACGGCCGGCGGGCGAGCGCGCGGCGCATCACGGCGACGGGCGCCGCCACGCCGGTCCAGAGCGTGAAGGCGAGCGCGCCCTGGTGCAGCAGCATGCCGCTGCCGTCGAGCGTGCGCCGGTCGGCGCCGCGGGCCTGCTCGAGGAACGGCGAGCGCTTGCCGCCGTACATGAGGTCGCACGCCAGGAGCCGACGCGGCGTCAGGGCGAAGTCGATGCGCGGCAGCGCGCCGCCGCCGAGCGTCGTCGAGGTCGAGTTCACGATCAGATCGAGGCGTCCGAGCACTTCGGGATTCGCGAGCACGCGGAGGTCGGCGGCGTAGGCGTCGCGGCGGCGGAGCGTCGCGACCAGATCGACGGCGCGCTTCGGCGTGCGGTTCGCGACGATCAACATGCGCGTCCCGGCGCGGGCGAACGCGTGGGCGACGCTCCGCGCCGAGCCGCCGGCGCCGATGAGCAGCACGTTCTTGCCGCGCGGATCGAAACGGCTTCGCTCGGCGAGCGCGGCGAGGAGCCCCGCACCGTCGGTGTTGTCGCCGACCCAGCCCTTCGCGGTGCGGATCAGCGTGTTGGCGGCGCCGCACGCGCGGGCGCGCGGCTTCAAGGCGACGCAGAGCTTCGCGGCGGCTTCCTTGTGGGGCACGGTGACGTTGAGGCCAGCGATGCCGGCGGCATGGAGGCCCGCCATCGTCGCCTTCAAGCCTTCGGCCGCGACGGGGAAGGGGACGTAGACGCCGTCGATGCCGGCCGCCGCGAGCGCGGCGTTCTGCATCGCCGGGGAGAGGCTGTGCGCGACCGGATCGCCGAGGATGCCGTAGACGCGGGTGGTCCCGCGTACTGCCGGCTGTCCTCGACGACCCGCCGCGCTCATTTCTTCTTCTTGCCCGCGAGCGCCGCCTGCGCGGCGGCGAGGCGCGCGACCGGCACGCGGTACGGCGAGCACGACACGTAGTCGAGCCCGGTGCGGTGGCAGAAGTCGATCGAGCTCGGGTCGCCGCCGTGCTCGCCGCAGATGCCGATCTTGAGGTTCGACCGGATCTTCCGGCCCTTCGCGACGGCGATCTCCATGAGCTGGCCGATGCCCTCCTGATCGAGGCTCGCGAACGGATCGACCGGGAGGATGCCGCTGTCGACGTACGTCGGGAGGAAGGTCCCCGAGTCGTCACGCGAGAGGCCGAAGCCCATCTGCGTGAGGTCGTTCGTGCCGAACGAGAAGAACTCGGCTTCCTTCGCGACCTCGTCGGCGGTGAGCGCGGCGCGCGGCACCTCGATCATGGTGCCGATCATGTACGCGACCTTCTGGCCCGTCTCGGCGATCACCTGCTTGCAGAGGTCGTCGGCTTCCTTGCGGAGACGGGCGAGCTCGTTCACGTGGCCGATCAGCGGGATCATGATCTCGGGGATGACCTTGATCTTCTCCTTCGCGACCGCGCACGCGGCTTCCATGATCGCGCGCACCTGCATCAGGTAGATCTCGGGGTACACGATGCCGAGGCGGCAGCCGCGCATGCCGAGCATCGGGTTGATCTCGTGCAGCTGGTCGCGGCGGGCGCGCAGCTTCCCGGCATCGACGCCGATCTTCGCCGCGAGATCGTCGGTCGCGGCGTCGGTCTGCGGCAGGAACTCGTGGAGCGGCGGGTCGAGGAGGCGGATCGTGACCGGGAGGCCGTTCATCGCCTTGAAGATCCCGACGAAGTCGCCGCGCTGGATCGGCAGGAGCTTCGCCAGCGCCTTCTCGCGGCCGGCGAGGTCGGAAGCCAGGATCATCTCGCGGACGGCCTCGATGCGGTCCGTCTCGAAGAACATGTGCTCGGTGCGGCAGAGGCCGATGCCCTCGGCGCCGAAGCGGCGGGCGACCTCGGCGTCGTGCGGCGTGTCGGCGTTGGTGCGGACCTTGAGCGTGCGCGTCTTGTCGGCCCAACCCATGAGGGTCGCGAAGTCGCCGCTCTCGCCGCCGGCCTCGACCGTCGGCACCTTCCCGAGGAAGACCTCGCCCGACGAGCCGTCGAGCGTGATCCAGTCGCCGCGGCCGACGCGGACACCGCCCTTCGCGAGAAAGTACTCGCCGTCGTAGTGGATCTCGAGGTCGCTGCACCCGGCGACGCAGGTCTTGCCCATGCCGCGCGCGACGACCGCGGCGTGCGACGCCTTGCCGCCGCGGGCGGTGAGAATGCCCTCGGCGACGTTCATGCCGTGGATGTCCTCGGGCGAGGTCTCGACGCGCACCAGGATCACCTTCTTGCCGGCGTGCGCCTCGGACTCGGCGTCGTCGGCGCTGAAGACGACCTCGCCGGCGGCGGCGCCCGGCGATGCCGCGACGCCCTTCGCGATGAGCTGCTTCTCGGCCTTCGGATCGAGGCCGGGGTGGAGGAGCTGATCGATCGAGCTCGCGTCGACGCGCTGGATCGCCGTCTCCTTGTCGATCAGCTTCTCTTTCACCATGTCGACCGCGATCTTGATCGCGGCGGGCGCGGTCCGCTTCCCGTTCCGCGTCTGGAGCATGTAGAGGGTGCCGCGCTCGATGGTGAACTCGATGTCCTGCATGTCGCGGTAGTGCTTCTCGAGGCGCGCCGCGATCTGCGTGAGCTGCTTGTAGAGGGTGGGCATGGCCTCTTCGAGCGACGGCAGCCGGTCGGCGTCGGCGATGCCCTGCGCCGCGGCGTCCTCGATCGACGCCTTCTTGCTGAGCGACTGCGGGGTGCGGATGCCGGCGACGACGTCCTCGCCCTGCGCGTTCACGAGGTAGTCGCCGTAGAAGGCGTGCTCGCCGGTCGCGGGGTCACGCGAGAAGCCGACCCCGGTCGCGCAGTCGTCGCCGAGGTTGCCGAAGACCATCGCCTGCACGTTGACCGCGGTGCCCCACGCGTCGGGGATGCTGTAGAGCCGCCGGTAGACGATCGCGCGGTCGTTCTGCCACGAGCCGAACACGGCGCCGATCGCACCCCAGAGCTGCTCGTGCGGGTCGTTCGGGAAGTCGCGGCCCTTCTTTTCCTTGATGATCGCCTTGAACTCGGCGACCAGCTCCTTCAGGTCGGCGGCGGTGAGGTCGGTGTCGAGCTTGGCGCCGCGGGCGTGCTTCTTCCGCTCGAGGATCTCCTCGAACGGGTCCGCCTGCTTCTTGTCCACGGGCTTCAGGTCGAGCACGACGTCGCCGTACATCTGCACGAAGCGCCGGTACGAGTCCCACGCGAAGCGCTCGGTGTTGGCGTCGCTGATGAGACCCTGGACGGTGTCGTCGTTGAGGCCGAGGTTCAGGACGGTGTCCATCATGCCCGGCATCGACGCCCGGGCGCCGGAGCGGACGGACACGAGCAGCGGATTGGTCGGGTCGCCGAACTTCTTGCCGGTGATGGCCTCGACCTTCGCGAGACCGTCCAGCACCTGTTGCTTCAGGACGGCCGGGTACGTCCGCTTGTTGTCGTAGTAGTAGGTGCAGACGTCGGTCGTGATCGTGAAGCCCGGCGGCACCGGGAGGCCGAGGCCCGCCATCTCGGCGAGGTTCGCGCCCTTGCCGCCGAGAAGGTTCTTCATCTCGGCCTTGCCGTCGGAGCGGCCGCCCCCGAAGGAGTAGACGTATTTCACGGCGCGTCCCGAGCTCTTCGCGGCGGACTTCTTCGCGACCGGCTTGGCGACCTTGGTCTTGGGGGCGCGCTGCGCGGTCACTGCCTTGCCGGGACGCTTCGTGCTTTTCGCCTTGCTCTTGCCACGGGAACTCTTGGCCATGAATCGACTCCGATCCGGATTGGGGCGTGCCGTCGGTCGACGGCGCGCGCGTTGATGCTCGTTGCGAGCGCTAGGAGCTGGCTACGACCGGCGCGCGGCCGGCGGCGATGCGCGCGCGAAGCTCGTCGACCAGGCGATCGACGGGCATGCGGACTTGTTCCATCGAATCACGTTCGCGTACCGTCACCGTGCCGTCCTTCAGCGTGTCGTGGTCGACGGTGATGCCGAACGGGGTGCCGATCTCGTCTTGCCGGCGGTACCGGCGGCCGATCGAGCCGGCCTGGTCGTAGGTCACGGCGAAGTGCTCCTTCAGCACGTCGCGGATTTCCTGCGCCTTCTCGGGATGACCCGCCTTGCGGAGCAGCGGGAACACGGCGGCTTTGATCGGCGCCAGGCGCGGGTCGAGCCGCAGCACGACGCGCTCCTCGCCCTCGGCCGTGTCTTCATCGTAGGCGTCGACGAGGAACGCGAGCAGCGGACGCCCGACGCCGGCCGACGGCTCGATCACGTACGGCACGAAGCGCTCGCGCGTCTCTTCGTTGAAGAAGGAGAGGTCCTTGCCGCTGAACTCGGCGTGCTGCTTCAGGTCGAAGTCGCTGCGGTTCGCGATGCCTTCGAGCTCCGACCACCCGAACGGGAACTCGTACTCGACGTCGGCGCAGCCCTTCGCGTAGTGCGCGAGCTCGTCCTTGCCGTGCTCACGGAGACGGAGGCGCGAGGCGGTGAGCCCGTACTTCAGGTACCAATTGAAGCGCGTTTCCTTCCAGTACTGGTGCCACTTCTCGTCCTCGCCCGGCTTCACGAAGAACTCGATTTCCATCTGCTCGAATTCGCGGGTGCGGAAGAGGAAGTTGCCGGGCGTGATCTCGTTCCGGAACGACTTGCCGATCTGGCCGATGCCGAACGGAATCTTGAGCCGCGACGCATTCAGGACGTTCTGGAAGTTGACGAAGATGCCCTGGGCCGTCTCCGGCCGCATGTAGACGACGCTCGCGGTGTCCTCGACGGGCCCCATGAACGTCTTGAACATGAGGTTGAAATTTCGGGATTCGGTGAGCTCGCCCCCGCAGTCGGGGCACTTCGGTTCCGTCAGCTGATCGGCGCGGAACCGGTGCTTGCACTTCTTGCAGTCGACGAGCGGGTCGGTGAACCCGGCGAGGTGACCGGAGGCCTCCCAGACGCGCGGGTGCATGAGGATCGCGGCGTCGAGACCGACCATGTCCTCGCGCGCGGTGATCATGTCGCGCCACCAGGCCTCGGTGATGTTGCGCTTGAGCGCGATGCCGAGGGGGCCGTAGTCCCAGCAGCTGCCGAGGCCGCCGTAGATCTCGCTCGACTGGAAGACGAAGCCGCGGCGCTTACAGAGGCTCGCGATCTTGTCCATCGTGACGGCGCGCGGAGCGGAGACGCCGGATTTTTCTACGGTTTCCAAGCACGCGGTCGATATCACCGTACCTTCTGACCGTCAATTTGCCTGCCATGGTGATGCCTGAATCCGATCAGCCATGGCCCAGCCCTTTCGAGCGTCATGCTGGCAGCTCGGGTTCACTTGGAGTTTGCGCTTGACGCTTCGTCGGTCCACGGGTGAATCTGCGAAATCTCGTTCGCAGGAGGACTGTCAGATGTTCCGTGCCGCCCTTACCCTAGCCTCAATGCTCGCCACGGTGGTTGTTGCGGATCCGAGCTTCGCTGCCGTGACGAAACAGCTCGCAACCATCAATTACGATGTGGTCGCCAAGATCTGGGAGCTGTCGACACCTAATGATTTTCAATTGTCTACGCCGACATTTTTGCTTCCGACGAAGGCTGCAGTGATCAAGGCGCTCGACAAACTCGACCGCGACAGTAGCCATACTTGTACGATCCAGATGGACGCAGAGCAAGCGGTAATCAAGAACTCCGAGCAAAACTACCTGCAAATTTTCGGCATCAAGTGTGAGTAGGCGGGTAAGTTCGCTACCTCAGATTTTTTATAGGTGGCACCCTAGGGATTCTCGACGATTTGCGGGTAGTCGCCTTCACGTATCCCCGGAATCGCAATAACGAATATCTACTGCGACGAAGATCATACTCGTGGGGTGCGCTCACCGGGAGGCTCCGGTTCACATTCGTAGTGCCTGCTTCATTTATGCCGTTGGTCTGGTTCGCTATCGATAGGTTGTAGCGACTTCATTTTCCGCCGTGACAGTTTCAGCGCTTCCCTACAGAATCGACTATCTCCGTGCTCCGGTCGCGGTGCAATTCCTCGGGCCTCTACGTCTGCTTTGCAGCACAAGGCGATTAGGGCGGGAGGTGCTGTACCATTGAAAAATGCTGCGAGAACATCGTGGCGAGCGTTTCGGTGAAATGCCCGCTCCTGACCCTTCCAGCTGTAGATTCCACCGAACAGCGCGAGGGGGCCCAGGCTGAGGACGAGAATGTAAGCTGAGAGGGGGCGTTGCTGGCGCTTTGAGACCGTTCGTTTTGCCTTCGAGATGACGGCTGCACCCGAGAAGATGGTCATCAGAAAGCCACACGCGGCGACCCCTCGGCTAATGTGTGACATTGAGACAAGTCTCTCAGCGGAATAGCTGTGGCCACCTTTTTTGTCTGGTGGCGCCGCCAGGGTTATTCCTTCTATTTGTCGCATAATCTCGCCGAGCTGATCATGCGTATTGCTTTCTGTAAGAATCGGACACACCTGCTGAGCCTTTAGTCCCACTGGTGCGTCTCTCCACGCTTGTTCGATCTCTAAGGCGTGAAAATTTTCGGCAACCAGGTAGCTGGTTCCCTCTATGAGTGTGCCGATTACGCCTACGAGCGCGATTCCTGTGAGCGTAACCCAGCCCGTGCTCACCGACGAATTGTTGCCTCGGGGTTCGTTGGTCGGTGCAATTGACTCAGGGCTAGTTGTCTCATCGTTCTCCTTGATCAGCCAGCCAACTGACACGATGAGAAACATCGCAAACAGGCCAACTAGAAAGGGCTCGGTGTACGCCAGCAACTGGGGAATAAGTGCTTCCACGGCGCCCCTATAGATGCGATCCGACCGAACTCCAACCCTTTGCTGCCGGCGGCCGCTTCTGTCGCATGCTTCGCTTTGATTGCGCCTCTGTCTCGACTGGCGTTGGGTCGCCGATTAGGGTCGCGTTGACATGCGACTCCCGACGGACCCCGAGGCGCTCACCCCGGAATGGCTCACGGTCGCGTTGCACGCGGCGGGCATCGGGACCGGCTCGTGCGTCGTCGACGTCACCCGCCGGCGGATCGGGACCGGGCAGGTCGCGACCAACGTCCGGTGCGAGCTCGTGTGGGACCGAACCCCGGCGGACGCGCCCGCGTCGGTCGTCGTGAAGATCCCGTCCGACGATCCCGTCAGCCGCGCGACCGGCGCCGCCCAGCAGATCTACCGGAAAGAGGTCGAGTTCTATCGCCGGATCGTCCGGAGCGTGGACATCCGGACCCCCAACGTCTGGCTCGCGGACATCGACGAGGCCGGCGAGACGTTCTTCCTTTTGATGGAGGACGTGACGCCGGCCGAGCAGGGCGATCAGCTCGCCGGCTGCTCCGTCGAGCGGGCGGCGCTCGCGCTCGGCGAGCTCGCGAAGCTGCACGCGCCGCGCTGGCGCGATCCGGCGCTCGCCGACGACGCGTTGCTGTGGGATCCGGCAATCGATCGAGGCGGGCTGATGCAGGCGCTCTATTCGGCCGTCTGGCCGGGATTCCGCGCACGCTACGAGGCGCGCCTGGCGCCGGAGCTGATGGCAGTCGCGGAGCGGTTCGAGCCGCGGGTCGGCGCCTGGGTCGCCGGCACCGAGGGACCGCTCACGGTGATCCATGGCGACTATCGACTCGACAACATGCTCTTCGGCACCGGCGCCGGCGCGCCGCCGCTCGCCGTGGTCGACTGGCAGACGGTCGCGCGCGGGCTCGGCACCGCGGACGCGTCATACTTCCTCGGTGCCGGCCTCGTCGTCGACGACCGGCGGGCGCACGAAGAAGAGTTGTTGCGCGGCTACTGGGACGCGCTTCGTACCCGCGGCGTCGCGGAGTACGGGTGGGACGCGTGCTGGCGCGACTACCGCCGGACCGCGTACGCCGGGCTCGTGATGGCGGTCGTCGCGTCGATGATCGTCGTCCAGACGGCGCGCGGCGACGACATGTTCATGGCGATGGCGTCGCGGCACGCCCAGCAGGTCATCGATCTCGAGTCGGAGGCGCTATGCAACGGATGAACGAGCTCGGCTTCTACACGCTCGCCGGCAACGCCGAGTCGCCCGTGGTCCTTCTAAATGAAATACGACGCGCTGAAGAGCTCGGGTTCGGCTCGGTCTTCATTTCGGAGCGCTTCAACGTGAAGGAAGCGGTCACGCTCTCGGGCGCCGCCGGCGCCGTCGCTACCGAGATGGGCATCGCGACCGCCGCCACCAACCAGAACACGCGCCACCCGATCGTGACCGCCGCCTACGCGATGACCATGCACAAGCTCACCGGCGGGCGCTTCTCGCTCGGCCTCGGGCGCGGCATCCCGATGATGTTCGCGATGTACGGCCTCCCGAAGATCGAGGACGACGCGATCGAGGACTTCGTCGGGCTCATGCGGCGGCTCTGGCGCGGCGAGATGATCGCCGGCCATTCCGGACCGGCCGGCTCGTATCCGCTGCTCATGCTCGACCCGTCGTACGACGAGCACATCCCGATGACGTTCACCGCCTTCACGCGGAAGTCGCTCGAGCTCGCGGGCCGGCTCTTCGACGCCGTCGTGCTGCACACCTACTTCACCGACGAGACGCTCGTCCGCTGCGTCGAGACCGTGAAGCGCGCCGCCGAAGCGGCGGGGCGCGACCCCGCCGCCGTCCGCGTATGGTCGTGCTTCGCGACGATCGGCGATCACATCCCCGAGGCGCTACGCCTCAAGAAGACGGTCGGGCGGCTCGCGACGTACCTCCAGGCGTACGGCGATCTCCTCGTGCGGACGAACCGCTGGGACCCCGCCGTGCTCGCCCGTTTCCGCGCCGATCCGCTGGTCGGAAGCTTCCGCGGCGCGATCGACGCGAAGGCGACGCCCGAGGAGCTGGAACGGATCGCGGCGCTGATTCCGGCCGAGTGGCTCGCCCCGTCGGCGACCGGCAGCCCGGTCCAGTGCGTCACGGCGATCCGCAAGCAATTCGACCTCGGGGCCGACGGCGTGATCCTCCACGGCGCCACGCCCGATGAGCTCGCGCCGATCGTCGCCGAGTATCGCCGCACGCGCCCGGCGGGGCGCTTCGACGATCTGGTGCCGAACCCGGCGGGGCGACGCGGCAACGCGCGCGGCTGATCGCCAGCCGCGTCGTCAGCTGCCGCCGGACGCGAGGCCGACCCGCGCGAAGGCCAGGAGATCGTCGAGATCCCGTTGCAGGATCGCTCGTACGATGTCGAGGTTCGGGCGCTGATAGTCGTGAACGGCGACGTTGCGGAACCCGACCATGCGCTTGAGACCGTCGGCGAGCTCGCGGTCGAGCGTGTCGGCACCGACGCATCGCGAGATCGACGGCCGCTTCGCAGGCACGTTGGATGTTGAGGACGATCGAGTCCTGGCGGGTCAGGTCGTCGGTCAGGTTCGTATCGACTCCCCCGTAGACCTCGCGGGCGCGACGGACGCATCGCTCGATGGTCGCGGCCTTGTTGAGTGCGACGTCAGGCGTAGACACGCCCATCCCTGGCGATCTGTTCGAGGATGGGTCGACGCTCGTCCTGGAGGCGGGTGTAGTCGGCGCATGCGGTGGCTTCGAACAGAGCCCGTTCGTAAGGCGCGCCGTCATACAAGAGGCGAGCGTCCGCTAGCACGTTGACGCGAAGGACCGTCGAAGCTGAACGGAGATCCACGAGATCGACGTCGCGGTTGACGAGGCTCGCGAGCTGGCCCGCGAGATTCCAACGATGCTCAGCCGTGAGCTTCGCTGGACACAAAATCGCGAGATCCACGTCGCTCCCGGTGATGTCGTCGCCGCGCGCGATCGACCCGAAGACGTACACGGCCTGAAGATCGGGAAGAGCGCGTCGGAGAGCCTCGACGACCGGCGACGAATCCACGCTCCGACCCTACGCCGCGAAGGGGGGCCGTTCAATCATGCGGTTGCCGCGGTCGCCCGTGTCGGCACCGGCGGCTCGGTGTACGACGACGTCGCGGTCACGACCTCGTCGGGTGTCGCGAGAATCTTCTCGTAGACCTTCTGCGGGAACACCATGTGCGGCCGTTGGAAAGTGCTGGCTCCAACGAGAAGGTCGAACGCATCCCGACTCTCTCGCGGAACGCCTAGCTGATCGGACCTGCGCAATGGGCGCGTCACTATCTACTCGGAGCGACGCCGTCTCTGCGGCGCCCTGCCATGGTGCGATCTCGTGGCTTGCGCACACGCCCGACACCGCGCAGGCGGCGCGCCCAGCGCGTCCCGCGGATACACGCCGCGCGATGCGACGGGTACGGTGCTGCATCAGGTCGTCCGCGAGCCCCTCGAGACCTTGGTCCTCGAGGGGGTCTTCACCTCCGCGCCCGACGGCACCACGCGCTTCGACCCTGCACCGCCGCCGACTGATCGTGAGGTTGCACACCTGCTCGCGGCCGTTCGCACCCGCATCCTGCGCCTGCTGCGGCGCCGGGGTGTGCTCGCGGCGGACGATGCGTCGGACCTCGCGACCGATCCCCTCGCCGACGCCGCCCCGGTGCTCGCGCAGCTCACCGCGGCCGCCATCCGTGGGCGATCAGCCTTCGGGGAGCGGGCCGGCACGCCCGTCCTCCGCGTCGGTCGGGAACCCGATGCGCCCTGGGTGGCGACCGTCGGGCGCCGCCACGCGCACCTCGAGCGCTTCGATCTCCATGCCGATCGCGCGGTGCCCGCCGACGATCGCGCTGGGCTCGAACGGTTGTGTCGCTACCTCTTGCGCCCACCGCTGGCCCAGGACCGGCTCACCCGCCTCGCCGACGGTCGCCTCGTCTGCACGCTCGCGCGCCCCTGGCACGACGCACCCGCCATCTGATCTTTACGCCCCACGAATTCCTGGAACGCTTGGCAGCCCTGACCCCTCGACCGCACATCAACTTGGTTTTGTACCATGGCGTGCTGGCTCCGCGGGCTCGGTGGCGCCCGCCCCCACCGAGTGCGCCCGCGATCCCCGCACCGCTGACGCGGCCACCCTCGTGCTCGGTTCCGGCGGTGCCAGTCGTGGCCGTGCCGACACCGACGCGACCGTCGTCGGCGCCGGCCGTCGCGGACCCTCCGGCCCCGTCGCACACTGTGCCGATGCTCCCCACGTCGCCCGACGCCTCACCTCCGTCGCCGAGCGCCGCACGGACGCGTCGCGCGTGGGCCTGGGCCGACTTGATGCGCCGGGTGTTTGTTATTGACGTCCTGGCGTGCGCTGCTTGCGGCGGTCGCCTCCGCTTCATTGCGACCATCGAGGACCCGCCGGTCGTCGCCAAGATCCTCGCCTACCTCGGGCTACCGACCGCGGGACCTGCCCTTACGCCGGCGCGGCCACCACCAGAACCCGCCGGGTTCGACTTCGCCTGACTTCTGTACCGGCCTCTCTTCAGCGCCGCCCCTCCGCGGGCTTGGCCGCGCTGCGTCCTAATGGTGCTGTCCGGCGCATGCCAACGGTGTCCCGCGCCGTGGCGACGACACGCGGGAGCCCCCTTGTTTGCGTGTGGCGAACAGCAGTTCAAGCCAACGTCCGACTTTGGCGATTATGTCGCCGCGCATGCGGCGAAGGCACGGCAAAAACGCAGCTAAAGATGCTTATCAACACTTTCGTCCACATCCACGGCGGAAGGGGTGAGCCGCAGCAGCTGGTACGGCCGCGCAATCCCACTGAGCGTCGCGGTGTATCTCTCCACGAGCTGCTCCTCCGCGAGCTTGCGGACATCGGGATCCGACAACAGCTCTTCCACGAGAACGATGTCCTCACCCGCGCTGTGGCCCTGCACGCGCGCGGCCACGTTCACGGTGGTGCCGAAGTAGTCTAGCCGCCCATTAGCATTGACCGCGACACATGGCCCCGCGTGCACTCCGACCTTCACGGTGATCGGATCGGCGTGTCCGCGCCGCGCATTGAACACGGGCACCCGCTGCTGAATCCGTATCGCCGCGCGCAACGCCGCATCCGCCGAATGGAACACTGCCATCACGGCGTCGCCCATCGTCTTGACGATCGAGCCCCCGTGCTCTGCGATACTGCTGTGGAGGAGCGCGAAGTGCGCGTGCACCGTGCTGTAGGCCGGTCCGTCACCTGCGCGATCGTACAGGGCGCTCGAGCCCTTCAGGTCTGAAAACAGGAACGCCAAGCGCCGCACGGCGATTTGTTCCCCGTCGGCGAGAGCCTCTCTCGGGAAGAGCGCCCGGAACTCGGGCAACGTCGTCACGCGCGCCGCGGTTGCGGCGTGATCGAGCCACTCGGCGCGCTCGACGACCAGCAGGCGCTTGTCGGTGCCCAGCTCCCTCACGCGCAGCGATGCCTTGCCGGATGCGACGCGGACGACATCGGTGGGCTTGCCGCCGCCCTCGAGCACGATCGCCACGTCAGCGGGACCGTCGGGCACTGCCTCCACGTCGACGCGTGCGTCAGTCCGTTTCGCGCGCACGCGATAAAAGCCGGGCTCGAGCTGGAGCGTGAACGTGTGTGCCTCACCTGCTTCGACGAGGCACTGCGCGACGACATGCTGGGTGCGCCCTGCGTTTCCGGTGCAGAAGATGACGTCCGGAACCGTGCGCAGCTGCTCCGACGGTCGGAACGTCACCTCGACGGCCCGATCGAGCTCCACGGTGAAGCTGAGCTGGCAGATGTCGCAGTGGGACGCGCCCCGCACATCGCTGAGCTTGCGATTCCGTACGGGGGGGCGTCGGCAGTCGGGGCACAGGAGGTCCCAGGACAAGTCGAGGAGTCCCGCATATGCGGCCTTGAGAAAAACTCGCAGCGCGGCCTCGCCGTCGACGTTCCAGGCCACGGCGAGCGCGAGCGGCCGCATGCGCAGCAGCGCGCCTTCGTCTGGATCCGCCAAGTGCCGCAGCAGCTTCTCGACAATCGGCGCCTCCCCAGGCCCGAGCTCCATACTGCGCGCACGCTCCTGAGCGCGCTCGAGCACGTCTGCGAGCAGGAGCTTTCTCGGCGGCGAGAACGGGTTCGTGTGGCCCTGGGCATGCTGAGCGAGGATGATTCGCTGCGCGTCACAGTTTTTCTTCACGATCTGCCCTGCGATGATCGACGCAAGGAGGCCCCATCCAGGCCGTGACGCGTATCTCAGCGTCCATGTCACGCGGGTGTGATCGCGTCTCGTCTCTTCGACGTCCAAGCGGAGCTCCAAATCGAGGAACGGGCCGTTGTCGTAACGACGCTCGTTCGACATCCAGCGCGGGGCCTCCCAGACGTACGGGTCTTCCACCGAGTGCATGGTCAAAGGCCCGCCGCGAGCGCGAACCCGCGTCTGAGGATACGACCCCTCCGCGATCGCTTGGTGGATCTCGGGCGGGTACCCGGCGAGGCGCTTCATCCGGTCCACGTCGACGAGGAGCGACCAGAGATCGGAGGGTCGACCGGAGGCTTCGAATGCACATGCGCGCTCGCCGGACCTCACGGACGTAGCATTTGGAGCAGGAGCAAGTCGCGGTCAATGCGGCGGCGGGTGCTGTCCGAACTAGGACACCCCGTGCTTCCTGACGGCGGGAGCTTAGGACACCTTCCCGAGCGCAGACTTCCCGGATCGGCCGGGGCGCCAGCGGCGCCCGCCCGTCGGCAAAGTTCTCGCGTGCGGACCGACTTGCTAGAAGCTGGAAGTGCACAGCAGCGACGACATGCTCGCTCGCCTTCCCGCGCCACCGGGGCTTTGCGCTCTCCGACTCGTTCCTGTTACGCCACGTCTCCCGATGGCGAGGGCCGACGAGCTGCGCGAACTTCTGGCGGCGCATTTCACCCGATTGGGCATCAAGCCACCCCCGTGCCCGCTGTGCCAGAACACGGGATGGGGAGTGGAAGCCATCACGACGGTCCCGCTCTACGACGACACGCCGATGGGGCCGTCGTTTCGAAACCAAGCCCTCCAGGCGATCCCGATGGTCTGCACGCGCTGCGGGTTCATCTACAGCGTGTCGCTGGGCTCAGTGAAGCAGCGGACCTGAGATGGCGCGGCTACCCAAAAACGGTTCAACCAACGGTGGCGACGTGGCATTCGCACCGTTCGGACTGCGCGACGTCACCAGCCTGGAGTTTGGCGTGACGGAGATCACGGCGAAGGCGATGGTCGACGTCGAGCGTGAACGCACTACCGCAGCGAAGCATCGGCACGCGACGCCCGCCCGGCAGACGACCGCACGTCAGGCGATAGTCGCCGCTGTCGTGCTCGTGATCGTAGGGGGGTGCTTCTACCTCCGAGCGCACCGTCGGCTCAGCGCGGCAGCCCTGGTGACAGTGTGCGTCGCTGGACTCACGGCGGTCGCCGCCGTGCCCACGGTTGAATCGTGGCGAGCGGGCCGCTCGGAGCGCGCCGAGGGTTAGGGGCGCATTACTTCGCGCGCCCCTTGCCGCCCCGAATCACGAACAGCTTTGCCTTGCCGCCCTGCGCGTAGCGCTGCCCGCCCTTCGCCTCGGACGCGCTCATGCCTCTCGGCTTCGTCGGCGTCGGGAGCGGCGCCGGCTCGCTCGCGGACAGCGCCGCGTCGACCAGCTCGCCGATCGTCCAGATGTGATCCGCGACGCCGAGCGCCATGGCCGGCGTACAGCGGATCGCTTCGTGCCAGCGGCAGAAGTTATAGAACGCGAACTGGAGCGCGATCGCCGCGCGATGGTTGTCGAGCTTCTTGGAGAAGCCATTGGTCAGCCGCGTGAACCGTCGGACGTGCATGCGCGTCGTCAGGTTGAAACGCTCGATGTAGCTCGTCGAGATCGCCGACTCGTCCGGGTCGCCCGTGACGACGGTCTTGCTGATGCCTCTTATCTGGCCCGGCGAGTAGCGCACGGCGGCCTCGTTCCCGGGCGTCGTCACGTACTCTTTCACGAGCGTCGCGAAGTCGACGTCATCGCCGAACGCTTCCTCGATCGCCCCCGGGTACGGCGCGAAGCCGTCGGCCGTGATCTGTGGGCGGTTCACGATGCGCGCGCGGAGATCGGTCGCGAGCGCCACGGTGTTCAGGCCGTCGCGCTTGCCGTTCACGTACGAGAGCACGGCCTTGCTCGTCGCGTCGAGCGCCACGAACGTGTAGTTGTCGCCGCGCGTACCGGCTTTCTTGTCGTCCTCGCTCGCACGCTTCGCCTTGCAGCCGATGTAGCTCCACTGCTCGTCGAGCTCGATCAGTGACACTTGCAGGTTCCGCATGCGCGCATCGTGGAGTCGGCGGCAGCCTTCACCGACCCGGACGCCAAGCCGCATAATCGAGTCACGGTGGACGCCGGTCATGCGCTCCACGGATCGGATGGAGTTGCCCTCGACCAGGGCGGCCACAATCTGAATCTGCTTTTCGCGGGGGAGGACGTTCACGGCTACTTGCTTTCTCCGAGGCTGCACCCCATCCTCGAAGCGTTCCACGGCGTCGGGTGGGTGACTGCTCGGCGTTGGCCCCGTCCCTGGTTGGCGCCAGGGGCGGGGTTTCGGTTCGTCTCGCTCACGGGACGAATGTTGCCACACTAGGCCCACGCCGTCAAGCCTTGAAAGCGTAGGCGTGGCGTGGCAACATTCGGCCATGACGGTACGCCGCAAGCCGAAGGCCCTCCGCAAGGAAGACTCGATCCGCATCCGAGTCTCCGCCGAGCAGAAAAAGACCCTGACCGCCGCCGCCGAGCGCGCGGGCCTGGACGTATCGTCCTGGCTCCGCGCGCTCGGGATGCGGGAAGCGGGGACTAAATCGACCCCGTAACCGCGCGACCTTCCATCCGCCACGCCGGTACTATCCCGGCGAGCCACCACAGGGGGCGTCTTCTCATGGACGCACCTTTCCCCTCTCCGACCCACTTGGAGCTTTCAATCGCGGGCGGGGTGTGGCAGGGTCGCGGTGTTCGGTTTCGCGAGCCCTGCCAGGGACCCTGGCGCGTTCGTTTGACCCAAGCACTCGGCGCCCTTCGGAGGTTGGCCCCTCCGAGGGGCGTTGCTGCTTCAGGTCGCCTCGACTGCGGTCGGCCTATCTCATCCTCACCTCCCTTCGACTTCCATCCGCGCCAGCTTCTCGACCAGCGCGGCGCGCACCAGTTCACTGATGCGCAACTCCCGCGCGGTCGCGACCGCCTGCGCCCGCTCCATGAGTCGCGCCGAGAGACGCACGCCGACGAACCGCGAGTAGCGTGCGCTGACCGATTGCCGGGTGTTCAACGTCATGCCCTTTGGTACGCGGCGCGGCGTGGGACGTGCAAGAAAATCCGCCGTCACCGAGCGTCGATGGCGCCTGTTCGACCGAGTTAACCGTCAGGTTTCTTCAATCCTGACGGTTAAGGTGGATCATGCGGAGCAAACGCTCTCGGTTCGGGCCTCGAAGGCGATGCACCGCACGGCCCTCTGCGGCTTCCCTGGGCGCCCCTGAGCGAACCTCCGCGAGGTACGTCTCAAGTCGCTCGTCGACCGTGCGTCGATTACGCCCCTCCCGCTTGTAGCGACGATTCGCGGCGCGCTGCGCCTCGATGGCGGCACGGTCGAGCTGGGCACGCTCACCACCCACGGTTTCAGCACCCGCAAGGGCGGGGCCCATCTGGAGAAGGATGTCAGTTGCCCGCTGCTGCTCCTCGGGGCTTCCTGTCTGCTGTTGATCCTGAAGCTCCGTGATTGCCCGCTGCACCCAGACGGCACGAACGCCGTCCGCGCGCATCATCGCGAGCAGGCCGTGCGCGTGGCCGGCATTCCATCGGCGCCGATAGAAGCTCGACACGTCCATCGGCGCGCCGCGCAGCAGGCTCCAGGCCGCGACGATGCGTGCGCCGATTCCCGTCCACTCCATCGGCGGCACGCGCTGGTAGCGCAGGTAATACTCGTGCCCGAAGTTGGCCATCGCGCCACCGGGCTTACGATGCACGTCTTCGAGAACGGCCCAGAATCCATCCTCAGCCACGATCGAGCGATAGTCGCCGATCATCCCCAAGTGGCCCCGCCGGACGTCCGCCGCGAGCGGGAGGTCGGCGAGGTCCCGAGCGAGGTGCGTGCGGTACTGGCCGAGCGTCCGAACCTCGGCCAGTTGACGGCGCGAATTGATTAGCTCCCGCTCGCCGCGCGCACGGTCACTGAGCGGCAGATCCTTGGGCGCCATAGGCGCCGGCACCTACCCGACGCCCGGCGCCGCTCGCAACGCACCCTAGGCGGTTCAGTGCCCCAGAATGAGGCGCTGGTGGTTGCGCACCTAGCGCGGCCGTCGCTACGCTTCGCCCCCATGGGCGAAATCGAGGCGGCAGAACGTGGGACACGGGAGCTGCGCGAATTAATTCGCGATCTCGTCGGTCCGACCTTCAAGGAATTGGGTGAGCACTTCGGCGATCGTATACGCCTCTACCGCGCCAAGTGGGCGTTCAGGGTAGCAAGGAAGGCGGAGGCACAAATCGAGGCTTCCGGGCTCACGCGCCAGCCCCTGAGCGTGAGAGACACGGTGATGTTGCTGGAAGGCGCGTCGCTACAGGACGACGACTACCTGGCTTCACGTTGGGCAGGCCTGATCGCCAGCGCCGCCACGGTCGGGGGCGTCCTACCGTCCTACTCTGACATTCTCCTACATCTCACTTCCGAGGAAGCACGGATGTTGGACTATCTCTACGAGAAGGCCCTTGCTCGTTCCCGTGGCACCAATCGCCCGCTGATCCATATCGAGAACAAGGAAGATTTGCAGAAGCTCACGGGTTTGGATGACGCCGCCTTCATCGTGCGCATCCAGAACCTTCATCGTCTCGAATTGATCGTCGAGATTGACGCCCACGTTCTCAGCCGCCAACCGACCCGCGGTATGGAAGGGTGGAGGGAGAGGGGGCCGACGGGCCTAACGGCCTTGGGTAGCGCCTTCGTGCGGGCGTGCCGCGGGCCTGAGCCGGCAGCTTAGGACACCCCCGTTTCAGCTTAGGACACGCGGCCCCGACTTAGGACAGCACCCGGCGGCGGGTGAGGGAGACCGCTCAGGTCGTCGTCACGGAGCCGTCCCCGAAGGAGATAAGCAGGTTGATGGTCATCTTTAGCGGGGTTTTCACTCTGGCGAGTTGACAGAGGTTCTCGTATCGCCCGTTCGCTTTTGTAGCGCCGTTCGCCCACAGCAGGGTGACAGCGTACCCGCTACGTTCGCGCGTGTACTGCCGTTTGCCGCAGTACACCGTGAGCGCCTCCGGGCGCTCGGGACCGGCTAGCTCGACGGGTAGCGCGAGTTGATCGCGCTACAAGCCGTTCCGCACCGCCCGCGCACGCCATCCGCTCGTCTTGTTTCCCGTCTGGATGTCGCCGTCGCCAAAATCGATCTGCCACGCCGCGCTCGTGGACGGCCCCTCCGTCGACGAAGTCCAGTAGACGTTGATGGCGTTGGGTCCAAAAACCGGATTGATGCAGGTGGCGTCCTCGTCACACCCAGGCGCCGTGAAATCGAGGATCGTGATCAACTCGGCGATCGTCGGCAGTCGCCAATCCGTGTAGCCCGCGTGGCCCGACTGCAGCGCATCGAAATCGGACGTGTGGCCGTTCAGCTCGGTCAGGAAGTCGGTCATGGCCGTGAACCAGTTGAACTCGCGCGTGACGCACGAAGGTGGATTGAGGGCCGCACAAGGGAGGTTCAGCAGCGGGATCGTCTCGATCTTCTTCACCCACATGAGCCCGGTATCGAAATCGGTCACCGTCAGATCGCCGTTGTCGCGGAACCGGCAGGCGATCGCGGCCCTGGTCGCCTTGGCGTCGACCTTTGCGAGCGCATCCTGCAGCTTCGTCGTGCACTTCGCGAGATCGGTCGCCTTGGTCGCAATGCGCTTGGCTTCCTCCCCGGCCTGGCATTTCCGAAATGCAGCCCAGGCTTTCCGCTTGGAGACGAGGCACTTGCCGGTCGTGAGCGCGGCGGACGACCAGTCGGCCGCGAGGAGCACCACGATCACGATGAGGCCAACGACGAGCGAGCGACACGGCGACCACATGCAGAATCTGTGGCGAACAGCAGTTCAAGCCGACGTCAGACTTTGGCGATTATGTCGCCGCGCATGCGGAGAAGGCACGGCAAAAACGCAGCTAAAGATGCTTATCAACGAGGTCGAAGGGGTGAAGCATCAATCCGAGCTGGGCATGCTGGACGAGCGGGAAGAAACGATAGTTACTGTCCCTAGCCCATTGCATGACGACGCCTTCATTGCCGTCGATGATCTCTGCTTCGACGATCGAGGCACCTTCCACAACGCCCGAACCCGAAATCCCCGAAAAGCCGAAGATCGCGACCGCGAGCGGCACGAGTGGCGGGAACATCGGGAGCGTGACGAGGAGTTTCTCGCGTGGGTCCGCCGTCACCCGATCGGGTTCGTCGCGCTGTGATGCGACTGGCGAACTCGGTCCAGACCGAGTTGCGGTCCTCGACCTTCACGGCCGATCGATCGGAGCCCTGGGGCGGCGGTGCTAGCCGCGCGCGGCCTTGACAGTCGGCGCTGCCGGCACCGGCGGTTCGGCGTACGACGACGTCGCGGTCACGACGTCGTCCGGTGTCGCGAGGATCTTCTTGTAGACCTTCTCCGGGAAGACCATGTGCGGCTTGGTCGGGTCGTACGGCGGCTGCGGCACGGGGCTCGGTCCCGCGTAGGGCGCGGGACTCGCGAAACGCGCGGCCTCGGCGGCGTCGATGCCGGCCTTCGCGCACACGCTCGGATCGATCCACCGCGCGGGGTCGAGCGCCTCGTGCGAGGTCGCGATCTCGAGCGTCAGCCGGTCGGGGCCGGCGAAGTAGATCGAGCGGCACATGCCGTGGTCGATCGGACCGATGACGTTGATGCCGTGGCTGCGGACGCGATCGCGGAGCGCCAGCAACTCGGCGTCGCTGGCGGCGCGGAACGCGAGGTGCTGGAGCGTGCCGGCCGCCGAGGGCAGGGCGCCCGAGCCCGCGTGCGTGCGGCCGATCTCGATCGGAATGTCGCCGACGTTCGGCAGCTGCACGATCGAGAAATAGCCGTGGTCGTGCATGCGGAGGAACGCGTGCAGGCCGCCGGGGACGCCGTGCATGTCGAAGAGCGCCACCAGCGGGAACCCGAGCACCTCGGAGAAAAACGCGATGTGCGTCTTGATGTCCGCCGCCATGATCGCGATGTGATGGATGCCGTTCGGTTGCTGGCTCATGGCCGGGTCATAGCCGAAGCGGCGGCCCTTTCGCGACAGGAGAATGCCGATGGCGATCGTCCGTGAGCCCTACGGTTTCGTCCACCGAGACCCGAGCCCGTTGAAGGACGTCTACGGTGGGCCGACCGGGCAGGTCTTCGTGGAATGCATGCGTATCCGGCCGTCGGACGGCGCCGCGAAGACCGTGATCCTGTTCAGCCACCCGGTCGGCGGCGGCTCGTTTCTCCCGCTGGTCTCGGCGCTGGCTCGGGCGGGTCGCCACGTCGTCTACTGCAACCCGCGCTACCGGGGGAACGACACGGCGCTCATCCTCGAGAAGTGCCTGCTCGACCTCGGGGCCTGCGTCGCCGACCTGAAGCAGCGGTTCGGTTACGAACGGGTCGTGCTCGGCGGCTGGTCCGGGGGCGGATCGCTCTCGCTGTTCTACCAGGACCAGGCCGAGCACCCGACGATCACGGCGACGCCCGCCGGCGACGCGGTCGACGTCGCCGGCGCGAAGCTCCAGCCGGCCGACGCGGTCATGCTGCTCGCCGCTCACATCGGCCGGTCGGTGACGCTGACCGAGTGGATGGACCCGTCGATTCTCGACGAGGACGCTCCGTTCGCGCGCGACCCGGCTCTGAACATCTACGACCCGGCATGTCCCGAGCGACCGCCGTACTCGGCCGCGTTCGTCGAGCGCTTCCGCGGAGCGCAGATCGCCCGCAATCGCCGGATCACGGCGCGCGTCCGGGCGACGCTCGAAGAGATCAAAGCTGGCGCGACGCCCGACGCCGAGCGGCCCTTCGTCGTCTACGGCACGATGTGCGACGTCCGTTGGACCGACCCGACCCAAGACCCGTCCGAACGCCGGCCGGGCACCTGCTACCTGGGCGACCCCCGGATCACCAACGACGGTCCGGTCGGGCTCGCCCGCTTCACGACCCTGCGCTCGTGGCTCTCGCAATGGAGCTGGGACGAGAGTCGGGCGAACGGCCTGGAGAACGCGGCTCGCATCTCGTGCCCGGTGCTCGTGATCAACAATCGCGCCGACCTGGCCTGCACCCCGAGCCATGCCCAGCGTCTCTTCGAGGCGGTCGGCAGCGCCGACAAGGAGATCGTCCAGATCGCCGGTGCCGACCACTACTACATCGAGCGTCCCGACCTCCTCCCCGCGGCGGTGGGAGCGGTCGGCGGGTGGCTCGACGAGCATGGGTTCTGACCTGATCTGACACACGGAAACTCCTACTAGGCGGTTCTCCCCCTCGTCCGGAGAATCCAGGGTCAGGCCTCGATGTCGGGGCCGAGTTCGATCCGCCCGAGGGGGAGCGTGGTCAGCATCGGCGTCGAAACATCGAGTGCGCTCGCGAGCTCGCGGAGCGTGCACCGCACGCGGACCCGACGGCCTTCACCCGTCGTCGTCGCGCTCGTCGCGGCCGCGCTCCTCGGCGCGTCCGGCTGCGGGTCCGGTGGCGGCAGTGAGTCGTCGTCCGCCCCGGCGACCGACGAGCCGCGCGTCGTGCGCGAGAATCGCAAGCCCGGCACCGATGCCTGGCAGTTCTGGCGCTACGGCTACGAGCGCGGCGACGACGTCCACGAGCAGGTGAAGGCGTACGCCTCGCGCACCAGCGTGAATCGCGGCGAGGCGCTCACGCTCCACGTCAGCGTGAATCCTCCGCAGCCGTTCTCGATCGACGTCTATCGCGTCGGTTGGTACGGCGGGCAGGGCGGGGTCCTCACGACGACCATCGGGCCGCTCGACGGTACGACGCAGCCGCCGTGTCCGCTCGACGCCGCGACCGGCTTGATCAGCTGCGACTGGGCGCCGAGCGTCGACCTCGCGATCCCCGCGACGTGGACGAGCGGCATCTACCTCGGCGTCGTGCGGAACGCGGCGCGCTATGCGAACTACGTCGTGTTCGTCGTGCGCGACGACGGCCACGTGCCCGAGCTGATGTTCCAGCAGCCCGTCACGACCTACCAGGCCTACAACCACTACCCGTCCGACGGCGTGCGCGGGAAGAGTCTCTACGGCAGCAGCTTCGGCGCGCCGACGATCGCCGGAAACACTCGGGCGGTGCGCGTTTCGTTCGACCGACCCTACGAGGGCGACGGCGCCGGACGATTCCTCGAATGGGAGATCAACTTCGTCCGCTGGCTCGAGCGCAGCGGGTACGACGTCGGCTACGTGACGGACGTCGACACCCACGAGAACCCCGGCGCGCTGCTCGCGACGAAGGGTCTGCTCGTGGTCGGGCACGACGAATATTGGACGCGCGAGATGTACGACGCCGTCGAGCGCGCGCGGGACGGCGGCGTCCACCTCGGGTTCTTCGGCGCGAACGCCGCGTACTGGCAGATGCGCTTCGCGCCGTCGCCGAGCGGGGAGCCGAATCGCATCGTCGAGTGCTACAAGGACGCGGCGCTCGATCCCGTCCAGGGCCCGACGACGACCGTGCGCTTTCGCGACGCCCCCGTCCTGCGGCCCGAGCAGACGCTCGTCGGCATCCAGACCGGCGACATCATCACCAACGGCTTCTACGGCGCTTACGCCGACTACGTGGTCGAGAACGCCGACCACTGGGTGTACGCCGGCACGGGACTCCGGAACGGCGACGTCGTGCCGGGTATCGTCGGGTACGAGACCGACCTCGTCTACGACGACGTGCCGCTCGCGCCGCACGTCCCCGACACGTTCACGATCCTGTCGACGTCGCCCTACACGAGCGTCACGACCTTCCCCACGTACGCGGAGTCGTCGGTCTATCAGGCGCCGAGCGGGGCCTGGGTCTTCGCCGCCGGCACGATCGGCTGGAGCCTCGGCCTCGACGACTTCGGCGCGCGCGGAGCGGCGGACGTCCGCCTGCAACGCACGACGCGGAACGTGCTCGACCGCTTCGTGGGTCCGGAGTCGGCCGCGCGCGCCGCCACGTTCGCGGACTGATCGCCGGAACGTCCGGGCGTCTCGGGGCGGTGCACTAGAGCGACTCGAGCAGCTTCTCGGACGCCAGCGGCGCGGTCAGGTTGGCCGCGAAGAAGCAGCGGACGAGCGCGCGGGCCTCGGCGGCCATGCCGGGCTCCAGGCGGAAGCGCTCGGTCGCGCGCTCGTCGAAGCGGGTGCGCTGGAACGCGATCAGGCGCTCGAGCACGAGCGGTGACGCCTGGTAGGCGCGCCCCTCGCCGCGACAGCGCGCGCAGAGCACCCCGCCGCGAGCGGGATGGACGTACATCGTCGTACCGGCGCTGACGGCCGTCGCGCAGCGGCGGCAGCGGTCGAGCTCGGGCTCGTAGCCCGTGAGCCGCAGCAGGTGGAGCTCGAAGGCGCGCAGCACGCCGGGCTCGGCGTCGCCGTGCTCGAGGAGCGCGATCGCGTCGCGCACGAGCTCGTAGGTTTCGGGACCCGCCTCGCGCTCGCGCACCATCCGATCGGTGAGCTCGAGGACATAGCTCGCGTACGCGAACTTCATGAGGTCACGCGCGAGGCTGATCGGGGCGTCGCGCAGCACGCAGGCGTTCACGAAGGCGAGGTCGTGGCCCGGACGGATCCGGAGCGTGACGTCGACGTGCGTGAACGGCTCGAGGACGTTCACGAACCGACGCTTCGAGCGGCGGGCTCCCTTCGCGATGCCGGCGATCTTCCCGAGGTCTCGGGTCAGGAAGGTGACGATCTTGTCGGACTCGCCGAAGGCCCGGGTACGGACGACCACGGCGGGGGTGACGGTCTCCTCGTGGGGGATGGCAGACCAGGGCACCGACCCCTAGTAGCGAGGGGCGGTCGAAGCGGCAAACTTCGCGTCCCGCCGGGATTTTTCTCGGGGTCGCGCGGTTGACACGCCGTCGATCGGTCTTAGGTTCGCGCGGGTTTTCAGAATTCCGCAGCGAATCCAATCGGAAAGGGGCAGGCAGGGAATGACGGACGAGGACGCAATGCGCCCGAAACCCGGCGCGCCCAACGGCGGCGAGAGCGCCGACGCACCCGAGCAGGCGGCGCCGACGGGTCCGGAGGCGGCCGCCCTCGAGGCGATCCAGCTCCGGGCCGAGCTCGCCGAGATCAAGGACCGCTGGGTGCGGGAGCGCGCCGAGCTCGAGAACTTCAAGCGCCGCGCGACTCGCGAGAAGCAGGACGCCCTGCGTTTCGGCTCCGAGAATCTCCTGAAGGATCTGCTGCCCGTCATCGACAATCTGCATCGCGCGCTCGCCCACGCGAAGAGCGACGACCCGATCGTGACCGGCGTCCGGATGGTGCTGCGCGGGCTCGACGACGTGTTCGAGCGCCACGGGGTGAAAGTCGTTCCCGCGCGCGGCGAGCCGTTCGACCCGAACCGGCACGAGGCCATCAGCCACGTGGAGAGCGACGCGCCGGCCAACACCGTCATCGACGAGCACCAGCGCGGCTACGTCCTGCACGACCGGCTGCTGCGTCCCGCGCTCGTCACCGTCGGCAAAGGGCCCGCCCAGCGGACCGAAGACGTTGCGAAGGACTCCAGCGATGCTTAACGAACGCCACACAAAGGAGCGTAGATAACAATGGCGAAAGTCATCGGCATAGATCTCGGCACCACCAATTCCTGCGTGGCGATCATGGAGGCGGGCGACCCCGTCGTGATCACGAACGCCGAAGGCAGCCGCATCACGCCGTCGACGGTCGCGTTCACGGAAGGCGGTGAGCGTCTCGTCGGGCAGATCGCCCGCCGGCAGGCCATCACCAACCCGGAGAACACGATCTTCGCGGTGAAGCGGCTCATCGGCCGCCGTTTCGAGGACCCGGAGGTCCAGAAGGCGGCGAAGATCTCGCCCTACAAGATCGTGAAGGGCGACAACGGCGACGCGTGGGTCGAGATCCGCGGCAAGAAGTACAGCCCGGCGGAGATCTCCGCGTTCATCCTCCAGAAGATGAAGCAGACCGCCGAGGACCATCTCGGCGAGCCGGTCACGGAGGCCGTCATCACGGTCCCCGCGTACTTCAACGACAGCCAGCGGCAGGCGACGAAGGACGCCGGCCGCATCGCCGGCCTGAACGTCCTCCGCATCATCAACGAGCCGACCGCGGCCTCGCTGGCGTACGGTCTCGACAAGAAGAAGGACGAGAAGATCGCGGTGTTCGATCTCGGCGGCGGCACGTTCGACGTGTCGATCCTCGAGCTCGGCGACGGCGTCTTCGAGGTGAAGGCGACCAACGGCGACACCTTCCTCGGCGGCGAGGACTTCGACCAGCGCGTGATCGACTACCTGGCCGACGAGTTCAAGAAGGACCAGGGCATCGATCTCCGCACCGACCGCATGGCGCTCCAGCGTCTGAAGGAAGCGGCCGAGAAGGCGAAGATGGAGCTCTCGACCGCGATGGAGACGGACATCAACCTGCCGTTCGTCACCGCCGATCAGACCGGCCCGAAGCACCTCAACATGAAGCTCAGCCGCGCGAAGCTCGAGATGCTGGTCGCGGATCTGCTCGATCGTCTCGAGGCGCCCTGCACGACCGCGCTCCGCGACGCCGGGCTCACCACCAAGGACATCGACGAGGTGATCCTGGTCGGCGGCATGATCCGCATGCCGGCGGTGCAGGAGCGCGTGAAGAAGCTCTTCGGGAAAGACCCGCACAAGGGCGTGAACCCCGATGAGGTCGTCGCGATCGGCGCCGGCATCCAGGGTGCGGTGCTGAAGGGTGAGGTGAAGGACGTCCTGCTGCTCGACGTCACGCCGCTCTCGCTCGGCATCGAGACCCTCGGCGGTGTCTTCACGAAGCTCATCGAGAAGAACACCACGATCCCGACCAAGAAGAGCCAGGTCTTTTCGACGGCGCAGGACAGCCAGAGCGCGGTCACCATCCGGGTCTTCCAGGGTGAGCGCGAGATGGCGATCAACAACAAGCTCCTCGGCCAATTCGACCTGGTCGGGATTCCGCCGGCGCCGCGCGGCATGCCGCAGATCGAGGTCACGTTCGACATCGACGCGAACGGCATCGTCCACGTGCACGCCAAGGATCTCGGCACGGGCAAGGAGCAGTCGATCCAGATCACCGCGTCGAGTGGTCTCTCCGAAGACGAGATCAAGCGCATGGTGAAGGAGGCGGAAGCGAACGCCGCCGAGGACAAGAAGAAGCGCGAGGAGGTCGAGGCCCGTATCCAGCTCGACCAGGCGGTGTATCGCGCCGAGAAGTCGATCGCGGACGCGCCGGCCGAGATCGACGCGGCGGCGAAGAGCACACTCCAGGCGGCGATCGACGAGGCGAAGAAGTCGCTCGAAGGCGGCGATCCGAGTGCCATGCAGTCGGCGCGCACGGCGCTCGAGCAGGCGAACCACAAGTTCGCCGAGGCGATGTACGCCAAGGCGTCCGCGCAGGGTGCGGGTGGCGCCGCGGGTGCGGACGGTGCCGGCGCCGGTTCGGGCGACGGCGGCTCGGCGCGTCCGGGTCGGGACGATGCCGTCGACGCCGACTTCGAAGAGGTGAAGGAGTAGCTCGGAGTTCCGAGCTCGGGAGACGAGCCGCGATGCGCTTCGGCGCATCGCGGCTTTCGTCGTTTTCGCGAGGTGACTTTTGACGTTCTTCGGCTATAACGCGCCCTGATGCCGCCGCGCCGCGACTTCTACGAGGTCCTCGAGGTCTCCCGTGACGCGAGCGACGAGGACATCAAGCGCGCCTACCGCAAGCAGGCGCTCAAGTACCATCCCGATCGCAATCCGGGTGACAAGGAAGCGGAAGAGCGTTTCAAGGAGTGCTCCGCCGCCTACCAGATCCTCTGCGATCCCGAGAAGCGCGCGCAGTACGATCGCTTCGGCGCCGCCGCGTTCGAGGGTCCCGGCGGCGGCTTCGACTTCAGCGCCGGCTTCGAGGACATCTTCAGCGGCATCTTCGGCGACTTCTTCGGCCAGGCACGCGGCGGCGGTCGTGGTGGCCGCACCCGCGCGCGGCGCGGCGACGACCTGCGCTACAACCTCGATCTCGGTTTCGAGGAAGCGGCGTTCGGCTGCGAGAAGACGATCACCGTGCCGCGCATGGCGACGTGCGACACGTGCGACGGGCAGGGCGCCAAGCCGGGCACGAAGCCGAAGACGTGCAGCGGCTGCCGCGGCTCGGGTCAGGTGCGTTTCCAGCAGGGCTTCTTCAGCATCGCGAAGACGTGCGGACAGTGTAACGGCCAGGGCAGCGTCATCGGCGATCCGTGCGCGAAGTGTCAGGGCCAGGGCGCCATCCGACGCACGCAGAACCTGAGCGTGAAGATCCCGGCCGGCGTCGACACCGGGTCGCGCTTGAAGCTGCGCGGCGAAGGCGAGGCGGGCGGCGGCGGCGGACCGGCGGGCGATCTCTACGTCGTGATTCGGGTGAAGGAGCATGCGCTCTTCCGCCGCGAGGACAGCGACGTCATCTGCGACTTCCCGCTGAGCTTCCCGCAGGCGGCACTCGGCGCCGACATCGAGGTGCCGACGATCGAGGGCAAGCACAAGATGCGCATCCCACCCGGCACGCAGTCGGGCGCGCTCTTCCGGCTGAAGGGGAAGGGCATCGCGGATCTGCGCGGCTACGGCCGCGGCGACCACGTCGTGCGCGTCGTCGTCGAGACGCCGCGGAAGCTCACCAAGCGCCAGCAGGAGCTGCTCGAGGAGTTCGCGAAGTCGTCGGGGCAGGAAGTCCATCCCATGAGCCGCGGGTTTTTCGAAAAAGTCAAAGAAATGTTTGGGTGATGGGCGGATCTCCGTCCGACCCAACGCGACCGTCGATCTCGCGCTCGCCAGCGAGCGCTCACCATCCGCGCTCTCTCCGTCGCGCCTTGCATCTGACCCTTTTCGAGCGACCAGCGAGACGCTGAAAGCGCCGAGTATGACTCGACGTTTGCGAGATCTCGGCGAGATCGCGTTGCTCCGCGAGATCGAGCGACTCGTGCCGCCGAACGGCGACGTGATCGTCGGGCCCGGTGACGATGCGGCGGTGGTGCGGGGGACCTCGCGTCCCTTGCTGCTCACGACCGATGCGATGGTCGAGGGCGTGCACTTCCGGCGGGGGTGGCTCTCGGCGCGTGAGCTCGGGCGGCGCGCGTTTCACGTCGCGGCGAGCGACGTCGCGGCGATGGGTGGCCGCGTGCGCGCGGTGCTGCTCGCGATCGCGGCGCCGTCGGATTGGCCGGTCGCCGAGCTGCGCGGCGTCGTCCGGGGGGTCCGTGCCGCGGCCGAGGAGTCCGGCGCGGGGCTCGCGGGCGGTAACCTCTCGTCGGCGCGCGAGCTCTCGCTCACGGTCAGCGTGCTCGGTGACGCGCCCGCGCGGCCGGTCCTGCGCTCCGGGGCGCGTCCCGGCGATCTTGTGTACGTGACGGGGCGCCTCGGCGGCGCGGCGCTCGGGTTGCGCCTGCTCCAGCGCGCTCGTACTGTCGGCGGCGGTGAGGTCGCGAAACGGCGTTGGCGTCGCCCGACCGCGCGCCTGGACGAGGGTCGCGCACTGGCGACGGGAATCGCGACGGCCATGATCGATCTGAGCGACGGCCTGCTGGTCGATCTGACGCGGCTCGCCGCCGCGAGCGGCTGTCGCGCTCTCGTGCGCGCCGAGCGGCTGCCGCTCGCCGTGCCGCTGCGTGGGCTCCCTCCGCGCGACGCGCGCGCGCTCGCGCTCTCCGGGGGAGAAGACTACGAGCTGCTGTTCACGGTGTCGTCGCGTGCCGCGAGCCGCGTGCGACGGCTCGGTCTCGCTGCCGGCGCCACGCTGATCGGCGAAATGACGCGCGGGCGCGGCGTGGTGGTGGACGATGCCCCGTCCGGGCACGCCGTCGGGCACACCCTGGCGAGTGCAAGCGAGCACTTCCGCCGGTGAGCGACATAGTCGGCCATCTTCCGTCGTTCCCTCCGGCTTCCGAGCTCGCGGTCGTCGTCCCGCTCGCCGCGGCACTCCTCGTCTGGACGCTCCTCGCCGGCGCCGAAGCGACGCTCGCCGAGGCCCGTGACATCGCGCGGACGTCGGCCGGGCCGCGCCAGCTCGGGGAGCTCTTCTACGAGCTGCACCGCCATCCCCGCCGCCTCGTCATCTCGCTGGCGCTCGGGCGCGAGCTCGCGCTCGTGACCGCGGCGGTTCTCGGAGCCAACGTCGGGTACGAGCGCGCCGGAATCCGCGGCGGCGTCATGGCGATCGCCGCGACCGCCGCCGCGATACTGTTTCTTCGCGGCGCCGCCGCGGGGATCGCGAAGCGCCGCCTCGCGCGCGGCGCGGCGACGATCGGACCCGCACTCGGCTGGCTCCTGGCGCCGCTCCGCGGCCTCGCGGCGCTCGTGAAAACGGTCGGGCGCGCGCTCACGCACGGCTTTCTCGGCGAGCCGCCGTCCGGCGAGAACATCTTCGCGCCCGAGGAAATGGCGGCGCTCACGCGCGAGAGCGAGTCGGAGCTCGCCGACGCCGAGCGCACGCTCGTCGAGAAGGCCGTCAGCTTCGGCGACCGTTCGGTGCGCCACGTGCTGACCCCGCGCCGCGACATCGTGTCGGTGCCGATCGACATCGCGCCCGACGCGCTGCTCTCGGTGATGCGCGAATCGGGATGCTCGCGATTGCCGGTCTATCGCGGCGAGAAGGAGGACATCGTCGGATTCCTCTACGTGAAGGACGTCCTCGGCGTGACGCTCGGCGCGGACGGCATCGGGCCGCTCGTTCGCCAGCCCTACGTCGTGCAGGCCGAGAAGCCGGTCGGCGAGCTTCTCCGCGAGTTCCGCGCGCGCAAGGTGCACATCGCGCTCGTCCTCGACGAGTACGGCAGCCTCGTCGGCCTCGTGACGATGGAAGATCTCCTCGAGGAGCTGTTCGGCGAGATGCGCGACGAGCTCGACGACGACGCCGAGCCGTCGATCCGTCGGCGCGCGGCGGGGAGCTTCCTCGTGAGCGGGCGGGTCTCGGTCGAGGAGCTGAACGCGCGCCTCAAGCTCGACATTCCGCCGTCGGACGACGAAGCGACGATTGCCGGCGTCGTGATCGACCGGCTCGGGCACGTTCCCGAGGTCGGCGAGACGCTCGCCATGGACGGCTGCAACGTGACGGTCGAGAAGACCGACGGCCCCGCCGTCGAGCTCCTCCGCGTGGATTTATGGTCCTCGTCCTCCTCCTCGTAGCCGTCCTCGTGCTCGGCCTCCGCGCGATCGCCGCGGGAGGGTCGGCGGCGCTCTACGCGCCGCTCGCGCCGCGCACCGCCGCCAGCCTGGAGGCGGGCGCCGCGGTCGCGGGCGTCGTCGCGGCGGGGGCGACCGGCTTGGCACTCCTGATCTCGACCGACGGCATGGGCGTCGTGGCGCTCCCGATCCTGGTCTTCGCGCCGGTCGCGGTGCTCGCGGCCGACCTCTTGCCGCGCGCGCTCGCGCAGGCGCAGCGCCGCGTCCTGCCGGTGTCGCTCCGCACGTTCGCGCACCGGACGCTCGCGCTCGCCTGCACGCCGCTGCGCTGGATCGAGGCATCGGCAGCGCGGCTCGCGGGCGGCGCCGGCGATCACTCGGTTCCGGCGCTCGGACAGGTGCTCTCCGACCTGCTACGCCGCGAACGTCCGGGCGAGGAGTCGACCCTCTCGTCGCCGCAGGTGATCCGCCGCATCTTCCAGTTCCAGGAGACGCGGGTCCACGAGGTGATGGTGCCGCTCATCCACATCTACGCGGTCCGCGACGACGCGCCGATCTCCGAGGCGCTGGCGCTCGCCGCGCGCGAGAAGGTGTCGCGCGTCCCCGTCTTCCAACAGCGCATGTACAACATCATCGGCGTCGTGCATGCCTTCGATCTCCTCGGAGAGACGCGTCTCGACGATGCCGTGCGGACGGTCATGCGCCCGCCGCTCTACGTGCCGGAGAACCGGCTCGCGCACCAGCAGCTCCGCCTGATGCAGCGCCGCGGCATCAACATGGCGGTGGTCGTGGACGAGCACGGCGGCACGGTCGGCATCGTCACCGTCGAGGACTTGCTCGAGGAGATCGTCGGCGAGATCGAGGACGAGTACGACGAGCGCGAGGTGCTCTATCAGGCGCTCGACGACGGCGCGGTGCGGGTCGAAGGCGGCATGGAGATCGACCGCCTGAACGAGATCTTCCAGTGGCAGCTGCCGTCGGGCGACTACGAGACGATCGCCGGCCTCGTCGTGACGCAGCTCGGTCGCGTGCCGCGTCCGGGCGTGCGTCTCAAGCTGCCGCGCGTGACGCTCGAGGTGACGCGCGCGGACGCGCGCGCCGTCCGGCAGGTGGTTGTCCACCCGATCATCGCGGGCTAGCCTCCGCCCGATGAATCGACGCGGACTCGAAGAGTTGCTCACGCGAGTCCAGCGTGGCGAGGAGAGCGTCGCCGGGGCGGTCGCGGCGCTCCGCGATCTGCCGTTCGTCGATCTCGGGTTCGCGAAGCCCGATCTACACCGTGAGTTGCGGACCGGCGTGCCCGAGATCATCTACGGCGAAGGCAAGACGCTCGAGCAGATCGCGGCGATCGCGGCCCGGCTCGTCGCCGACGGCCAGAACGCGATCGTGACGCGACTCGACGCGCGCCGCGGGGCGGAGCTCGCGGCGCGCGTGCCCGGGCTCGTGTACCATCCGGACGCGCGCCTCGCCGTCCTCGCGACCGCGCCGGCGGCGATCGATGCCCGGAGCGGGACGATCGCGGTCGCGTCGGCCGGCACCGCCGATCATCCGGTCGCGGAAGAGGCGGCGTGCACCGCCGAGCTCCTCGGCAATCGCGTCGACCGTCTCTACGACGTCGGCGTCGCCGGGTTGCACCGCGTGCTCGCCGGCCGCGATCGCTTGCGCGCCGCGCACGTGGTGATCGTCGTCGCCGGCATGGAAGGCGCGCTGCCGAGCGTCGTCGGCGGACTCGTCGAAATGCCGGTGATCGCGGTCCCGACCAGCGTCGGCTACGGCGCGAGCTTCGGCGGGCTCGCGGCGCTGCTCGCGATGATGAACAGCTGCGCCGCCGGGGTCACCGTCGTGAACGTCGACAACGGGTTCGGCGCGGGCGTCGCCGCGAGCCGGATCAACCGCGCGGCCGACCGGAACAGCGGCACGGCGTGAGCGAGCGCCCTCCCACTCCCAACGCACCCCGGCGGCGGAAGGCGGCGCCCGCTCCGGCGCGGAGCGCGACGCTCACGACCGGCCGCGCGCGGCGCGTGCTCAAAGTCGGGAGCCTCACGACGTCCGTCGGCACGAGCTACCTCTGGCAGGCGCTGAAGCGGCCGTTCCAATCGTCGGAGCGGACCGAGCGCGGTCTGCTCGACGCCCACGTCCGGAACGCCGTCCGCATCGTGGAAGGCTCCACGGAGCTCAAGGGCGCCTTCATGAAGCTCGTGCAGATGCTGAGCATGCGGAACGACTTGCTGCCGGCGGAGGCGCTCGACGTGCTCTCGACGGTGCAGTCGTCGGTGCCGCCGATGGACCCCGCGGCGATCCGGAAGCAGATCACGCGCGAGCTCGGCGCGCCGCCGGAGCAGCTCTTCGCCGAGTTCGATCCGGAAGCGTTCGCGGCGGCGTCGCTCGGGCAGGTCCACCGCGCGCGGCTCGCGAGCGGCGACGACGTCGTCGTGAAGATCCAGTACCCGGGCGTCGAGAAGACCGTCGACCAGGACCTGAAGAACATCCGGGCGCTCATCACGACGTTCACGCGCATCGGACGCGACGTCATGGGCCAGAAGATCGACGCGAGCGAGGTGGCACGCGAGCTCGAGGACCGCTTGCGCGAGGAGCTCGACTACGTGAACGAGGCGGCGAACCTCCGGCGGTTCCGTGCGCTCTTCGCGGACGATCCCGAGGTCGTGATTCCCGAGCCCGTCGACGCGTTCTCGTCGCGCCGCGTGCTCACCATGCACTACGTCGAAGGCTACCCGCTGAACGACATCCTCGCGCCGGGCGTCGATCAGAGCCTGAAGGATTGGGTCGCGATCAAGTACTTCCAGGTGATGTGGCGGCAGATCTTCGAGTTCGGGATCCTCCACACCGACCCGCACCCGGGGAACTACATGGTGACGCACCACCCGCACCTCTGCATGCTCGACCTCGGCAGCGTGCGGGTCTTCGAGGAGCCGATCCGCCGCGGGTATCTCGATCTCGCCGCGAGCCTCCTCGCCGACGACACCGCGACGATGCGCGACTGCTTCGTGCGCCTCGGCTTCCTCGATCCGGAAGACGATCCCGAGCCGATGATCCGCATCATGCGGATCGTGTTCGAGCCGGCTCTCGTCGACGGCGACTTCGACCCGAAGTCGTACAACGCGGTCGAGCGCGCGATGGAGATCACGCAGATCGGGTTCGAGGCGCGCATGTTCAAGTCGCCGGGCCATCGCGTGTTCCTCGGGCGCGCGCTGGTCGGCCTCGAGTCGTACGTGCAGCAGCTCGGCACCGTCACGAACTGGCGGCGGGTGTTCGCCGAGTGCGTGGCGCGGGCCCAGGCCGCGCACGCGCCGCGCCGCACGAAGCGCTGACGCGTCTCGCGGCCACTGCGGGCGGGGGTGAGGGCGGTCGGCGGCGGCAGAATGGCAGGATGCGTGGGGGTAACGTCATTGCAGACAGACGTCGGATGGCCGATTCTCCCTGCATGTCACGCAATCCTGCCACGCGACTCGTCGCCATGGTCGTCTTCCCCGACGTGCAGATCCTCGACGTCATGGGACCGCTCGAGGTGTTCGGGTGCGCGTCGCGCCTGCTTGCCGCGCGCGCCAACGGGCCGCTCGAGGCGTACCGCGTCGAGGTGGTCGCGACCCGCGCCGGCACGCTCCGCTGCTCGTCGGGCATGCGGCTCGTCGCCGATCGCTCCCTGCGCGCGGTGCGCGGGGTCGATACGCTCCTCGTCGCGGGCGGGACCGGGACGGCCGCGGCCCTCCGCGACGCCGAGCTCGTGCGCTGGGTGGGCGGGATGGCGTCGCGCGTCCGGCGGCTCGGCTCGGTGTGCAGCGGCAGCTTCGTGCTGGCCGAGGCCGGACTGCTCGACGGCCGCCGCGCCACCACGCACTGGGAGTGGTGCGCGACGCTCGCCGAGCGCTACCCCGCGGTCACCGTGGCCTCCGATCCGATCTTCGTTCGCGACGGCAAGATCTACACGTCGGCAGGCGTGACGGCCGGCATGGACCTGGCGCTGGCGCTCGTCGAAGAGGACCACGGCCGCGAGCTCGCGCTCGAGGTCGCGCGCCAGCTGGTCATGTTCCTCCGCCGTCCGGGCGGCCAGTCGCAGTTCAGCGCCCAGCTCGCGGCGCAGACCGCCGATCGCGAGCCGCTCCGCGATCTCCAGACGTGGATCGGCGAGCATCCCGAAGCGGATCTCTCGGTGCCGGCGCTCGCGCGCCGGGTCGCGATGAGCCCGCGGAACTTCGCGCGCGTCTTCACCCGCGAGGTCGGCATGACGCCGGCGCGCTTCGTCGAGTCGGTACGGGTCGAGGCGGCGCGCCGCCGGCTCGAGGAATCCGCGTCGGGCGTCGACAGCGTCGCCGCCGCGTGCGGCTTCGGGACGGCGGAATCGATGCGACGCGCGTTCCTCCGCATCGTCCGCGTACCGCCCGCCGCCTATCGCCATCGCTTCCGCGCCGCCACGCTGCACTGAAAAAGAGTCGTTCGAGGAGTCGTTCAATGAAGATCGCGATCCTGCTGTACGACGGTTTCACCGCGCTCGACGCCGTCGGGCCGTACGAGGTTTTGTCGCGCCTTCCCGGCGCCGACCTCGCGTTCGTCGCCGCGCGGGCCGGCGTCGTGACGAGCGATACGGGTTTTTTGAAGCTCACGGCGACCGCCGCGATCGACGACGTGCCGGCCCCGGACCTCGTGCTCGTACCGGGTGGCCCGGGTGACGAGGCCGTCCGCGGCCACGCACCCACGCTCGATTGGTTGCGGCGCGTGCACGAAACGACCACGTGGACGACGTCGGTGTGCACGGGGGCCCTCATCCTCGGGGCCGCCGGCATTCTCCGCGGCGTGCGCGCGACGACGCACTGGGCGTTCTTCGACGAGCTCGCATCGTTCGGTGCCGAGCCGGTGAAGGCGCGCGCCGTCGAGAGCGGCAAGATCGTGACCGCCGCCGGCGTGTCGGCCGGCATCGACATGGCGCTCCGGCTCGCGCAGCGCGTCGCCGGCGACGACTTCGCGCGCGGCATCCAGCTCGGCATCGAGTACGACCCGGATCCGCCGTTCGACGCCGGGTCGCCGGAGAAGCATCCGCCCGAGATGGTGGAAATGGTGCGCGCGTTCGGACGATCCGCGCGTGCGGCGCGCGCGGGCCGCGCGGCATGAGCGCGCGCCGACACGTCGGCATTCTCGTCTTCCCCGACGTCGAGGTGCTCGACTTCTGCGGGCCGTTCGAGGTGTTTTCCGTCACGCGCCTCGACGACACGCGCCGGCGCGAGACGGAATCGCCCTTCGAGGTGCGGCTCGTCGCCGAGACGCGGGACGTCGTCGTCGCGACCGGCGGGCTCAAGGTGACGCCCGATTGCACGCTCGCCGACTGTCCGCCGCTCGACGTGCTGGTCGTGCCGGGAGGGTGGGGCACCCGCGCACTCCTCGAGCACCGGCCGATCCTCGACTGGATCAGCGAGCGCGGCGCCGCGGTGCCGACGTTGACGTCCGTCTGCACCGGCGCGTTGCTCCTCGGCCGCGTCGGGCTTCTCGACGAGCGGCGCGCGACGACGCACTGGCGCGCGCTCGACCTGCTACGTGAGGTGGCTCCGCGCGCGACCGTCGACGAGAAGCTGCACGTCGTCGAAGACGGTCACGTCGTCACGTCGGCCGGCATCTCCGCGGGCATCGACATGTCGCTCCGCGTGGTCGCACGGCTCCACGGCGAGACCATCGCCCGCGAGACTGCGCGCCACATGGAGTATCCCTACCCGGAGAACCTGCGCCGGCGCATCTGACGGACGCGCTGGCGCGCTATCGGCAAGAACGGCGCCGACTCGGCAGCTCAGTCGAGCGCGCAGACGTCCCAGTCCGTGCGGTCCGGACCACGGCTCTTGTCGCAGATCGTGTTGACGACCTGCGGGCGAAGCCCGGACGCGATGTCGACACAATCCCACGGAAAGTCGCACTCGGTGAGGCTCGTACCATTGTCGACCACGGTCGAGTCGGAGATGCGGATTTTTCGTTGGCTGACGATGCCCCCCTCGCCGCTGCCGGTCACGGTCGAGTTGTGAACGCGTGCTGCTCCGTCGATGCGTATGCCCTGACCGCCGCTTCCCGTCACGATGACGTCGGTTACCAGACCCTTCTGGCGCGTGTGGATACCTTCTTGCCCAGCGTTCTCTACCGTCAAGTTCGACACCGTGAGCGCGTTGGCGGTGATCCCGTGCGCCTCGGCGCTACGCACCGTGCCGCCGCCGCCGATCACGGTGCACCGCGAGTCTATATAGAGGCGGATGTCGCCGAAGCGGTCCGGTCGTAGCTCGCCGCAGAGCACGGTGAACAGTCCGCCCGTGACCGTGAAGCCGCGGAGCTCGAGCGTCGCTCTCCGCCCGAGCATCACGGCGCCCGGAGCGCCGTCGTACCCCGTGCAGTCGAGGTCGGCGGTCAGATAGCCGACGGTGTTGCGCGGAACGGCCTGTCCGCAGGTCGTGACCTCGACCGGTGGTGGCGGTGCCGCGAACGCTGCGAGAGGGGGACACGCGAGCAACACGAAGGCGAGGAGCCGGCTCGTCGTCGACATGGGGAGTGCTCCGAGGGTTGGCGGCATCGGCCCGAAGGGACCGTAGCAGCGCCGTACCCCGATCAGGGACGTCGAGCCAAGCGGAATCGTGCGCCGACGATGCCCCTCAGGGGGTTGCGACCGCGGCGGGGGCGGGAGCGGTCCACGGCACGGGTGCAGCGGACGCGAAGCTCTCCGGCGCCAGCAGCTCGGGCGGGACGGTCGCGGCCTGCGCCCATTTGATCGAGAGCTTGGCTTTCGAGTTCTCGGGGAAGTTCTGGATCTCGATCGTCTGCGGGAACCACTTCTTGCCGACGAGCGCGTGGTCGGAGTCGGTGCGGAGCTTCACCAGGTTGTTGAGTGTCTTCTGGTAGAACTGCACCTTGAGAGGAATCGTGCGCGCCTTGTCGAAGGTGTACGCGCGATACACGTACGACGACTCGACCTGCGGATGACCGCCCGCGAGCACGGCGTCGCCGGTGTCATCGGCGATCTGCCAGAGCTTGAAGTCGTCGACGATGAAGCGGCTGAGATCCTCGAAGCTGATGCCGAGGTCGGCGATGGGCTCGCCGATCGCCGTCGTCTTGATGCTGCCGTCGGTCCGCACCATCACCTTGCGCTCGGAACCTCGCACGAGGGCGGCGACCGCCGGCTCCTTCAATTGGATGTACCAGCGCGCCTCTTTACCGGGGGCGAAGAACGCGACGGCTTCGGTGTTGCGCGGGCCCTTGTAGGTCTCTAAGGCGACCGCGATATCCGCGCGCATCGTCGTCTGCGGCGTGTTCATGTCCTGCGCGCCGAGCAGGAGGAGCTTGAGCGACTCGCTGTCGATCGCGGCGGCGTGTCCCCCCGCGAGCGCCATGGCACCCGCGACGATGCCGACCGTCCACGCCTTTGCGAGTCTTCCCCGCGTCTTCCGCATGCGTCTCCCCGATCTCCGATGCGATGTCCCATCGTGCATCGGTAGCGATGGTCTATCGAAGCGCGCTCCACCCTTGTCAAGGCGAGGCGGCTCCCGGATCGCGGCGGCCGGTTGCGCGCCGGGAACGCGAACGACATGCCCCTTCGCAAGAAAATTCCCTTGACTCGCTCGTAGGCTACTGTCTAGGTGTTTGACGGTACACTACCCCACGCGGTTTCGGAGCCGCCCCCTCGGAGGAATGATGAAGCGAGTCAACTTGGTCACCCTATTGGGTATCGCGGCGGGTCTGTCCGCGTTGTGGGTACCCGCCACCGCTCAGGCGGCCACGATCACGGTCAATCCCGGCGATTCGATCCAGGCCGCGGTCGACGCAGCGTCGCCCGGCGACACGGTCAAGGTCATGCCCGGCGACTACATCGAGCCCGCGCTCTCGGGCCCCGCGGTGCGCATCACCAAGTCGCTCAAGCTGCTCGCCAAGAGCAAGCTCAAAAACGGTGTGAAAGTGCGCATCCTGGCGGGTCCCGGACAGACGGACGGCATCGTCGTCGAGCCGGCGAATCCGGGCGATCCTGACGTCGTCGGCGTCAAGATCCAAGGCTTCACCGTCGAGGGTTTCCCGAAGATGGGCATCTGGCTGAAGCACGTCGACAAGTTCACCATCCAGGGTAACGAGTCGATCAACAACCTCGAGAACGGCATCTTCCCGACCCTCTCGGCGAACGGCAACGTGAAGAAGAACGTTGCCTACGGCGCGCAGGACGCCGCGCTGTGGGTCGAGGCGTCCGAGAACGTTCGGGTCATGCAGAACGAGCTCTACGACAGCCCGACGGGCCTCGAGATCACGGTCTCCAAGAACGTGAAGGCGACGAAGAACGACATCCACGACAACGTCGTCGGCGTCGGCCTGTACCATCCCAACGGGGCATCGCTCCCGCCGCTCGGCGGCGACGGCGATTGGGTGCTGAAGGGCAACAAGATCTACAACAACAACAAGCCGAACACGGCGCCGCCGGGATCGCTGGTGTCGGGGCTGCCGCCGGGCCTCGGCGTCCTGCTCGTGGGCGTGGACAAGGTCACCATCGAGAAGAACGTGATCACGGGGAACGAATTCGTCGGGGTCGCGGTGCTCGACTGGTGCATCGCCTTGGATGGGACGGATTTCGACTGCGACACGAATCCGCCGATCGTCCAGTCGGCCCCGGACCTCAACACGATCAGGAAGAACGAGCTGGGGAACAACGGCACCAACCCGCCTGGTGGCCTCTTCGGCAGTCTCGCGGGCGATCTCGCGATCGTGGCGTTCCCGTTTCCCCCGTACGCGCCGATCGGGGGAAAGATCAACTGCTTCGAGGACAACGAGCCGGTGCCGCCGCAGCTCGCCGTATCGTTCAACAAGATCGGGGCGACCGGCAGCGAGTGCGACTAGAGCAACCGAGCCCGGCGGGCGCGCGTTCGACGCGCGCCCGCGGTGCCGCGCGGGGGTGACGAAATCCCTGCGCGGCAGCTCGAACCTCCTCCGGCGCTTTACCGGTTTGGAGGCGGATGAGCTGACGATCCTCTGTCGCTCCGAGGAATCGTCGAAGAGTCCAGCTGCGGAGGCCGAGGCGGCCTACCGGTCGCTGGCCGCCCAGCTCGCGAGCGAGCAGGCGTCGCTCCAGGACGTCGTCACCGAGACGCTCTTCCTGCGCGACATCCGTCGCGACTTGCCGTCGGTCCTCGACGTGCGGGCGCGCGTCCTGGCGGAGGTCGACCACGGCTCCGGCGCCCCAGCGCCGGCGTTCATCCAGCACGCGCCACTCACGGGCGGGGCGGTCGAGCTCGCGGCGGCGGCGCTGATTCCCCGCCGGCGCGACACGTGGGCGGTACGCGACGTCGTGGCGGAGTCGCCGTGCTCGTGCGGGGAGTGCGCGCGTTCCGCCGCTCGTCTGGTTCGCCTCGGCGACCAAACGTCGCTCTACAGCACCAACGTCCACGGCACGGGCGGCGACGCCTTCGCGCAGGCGCTCGACATGTTCGGCGCCGCCGAACGCCTGCTCGCCCGCTGCGGCATGACGTTTCGCGACGTCATCCGCACCTGGATCTACCTGCGTGACATCGATCGCGACTACGACGCGTTGAACCGCGCCCGGCGCGAGTTCTTCCAGCGCCACCGCCTCGATCCGCGGCCGGCCAGCACGGGCGTTCAGGGCGTGCCGTTTCCCGCCGGGCACGACTTCACGATCCGCGTGCAGGCGGTACGGTCCGCGCGCCCGCTCGCCGTCGCGACGATGTCCACCCCGACGCTCAACGAGGCGTGGAGTTACGGCGCGGACTTCTCACGCGGTCTGCGAGTCGCCGACGCAAACAAGGTGGCCCTTCACATCTCGGGTACCGCGAGCATCGACGAGGCTGGGCGGACCGTCCACCTCGGGGACGTCGCGGCCCAGGGTGAGCGCATGCTGCGCAACATCGCCACCTTGCTCGCCGGGCAGGGGGCGACCTTCGCCGACCTGGTGTCGGGGGTGCTGTACGTGAAGAACCTCGAAGACGCGTCGGTGCTGCGCACGCTCTGCCGTGAGCGCGGCTTCGACGGGTTCCCCTGCGCGCTCGTCGAGGCGCCGCTCTGCCGCCCCGAGCTGCTCTGCGAGGCGGAAGCAATTGCCATGCTCCCTTTTGACCGCGCATCGGCGTAGATTCGGTACATGCGTCGAAGTCGTTCCTCGGCCGTGATCGCGGCGTTCGTCGGAGCTGTGCTCGTGGCCTCCTCGTTCCTCGCCGGCTGCAATGGCGAGCCCGGTGCGCGGGTGATCGCCGCCGCCGCCGACTCGTCCACGACGAAGCTCCAGATCACGTATCCGCAGGAAGGCACGTTGTTCCCGCCCGAGATCGTCGCTCCGACCGTGGTTTGGAGGGACGAGACCGCGGGTGTCGATCGCTGGTACGTCGTGGTGCGCGACGACGCCGGCGGCGAGGTGCTGCGCGAGGCGGTCGATTTCCAGCGCTGGCGCCCGGCCGAGGACCGCTGGCGCGAGATCAAGCAGCGGAGCGCGGAGCGCGACGCCGAGGTCCTGGTCGCCGGCGTCGACAAGGCCAAGCCGGGAACCGTCCTGTCCGCGGCGCGCGTCCGCATCCGAACCTCCCGGGACCCGGTCGACGACTCGCTCTTCTATCGCGAGGTGCCGCTCCCGTTCCTCACCGCCGTCCAGGATCCCTCCCGCATCCGCTGGCGCTTCGGCTCCATCGATCAGGAGGATGGACCGCCGATCGTGCTCCAGAACTTGCCGGTGTGCGGCAACTGCCATTCCTTCGCCGACAACGGCAGCGCGCTCGGGCTCGACGTCGACTACGGCAACGACAAGGGCGGATACGGCATTCTGCCGGTGTCCTCCCACATGGTGATGGACGACGAGAAGATCATCACCTGGGCCGACTACAAGCGCGACGACGGCGAGCTCACCTTCGGCCTGCTGTCGCGCATGTCGCCGACCGGGCGCTACGTCATCAGCACGGTCAAGGACCGCTCGGTGTTCGTTGCGATCCCGGACCTGATGATCTCGCAGCTCTTCTTCCCCATCAAAGGCATCCTCGTCGTCTACGATCGGGAGACGAAGACGTTCGAGGCGCTGCCGGGCGCCGACGACCCGCAGTACGTGCAGACCAACGCGGTGTGGAACTCGGACGGCAGCGAGATCGCGTTCGCCCGCGCCACCGCCTACCGCGCCGAGCGGCTCGAGCAGAACAACAGCGCGCTGATCGACGAGAAGGACGTGCCCGAGTTCACCGTCGACAAGAAGCCGTTCCTCTACGACCTCTACCGGATCCCGTTCAACGGCGGGAAGGGCGGTACACCGGTGCCGATCGAGGGGGCGTCGAACAACGGGATGAGCAACTACTTCCCGAAGTACTCGCCCGACGGGAAGTGGATCGTGTTCACCAAGTCGAAGAGCTACATGCTGCTCCAGCCCGACAGCGAGCTGTGGATCATCCCCACCGCGGGCGGCACGGCCAGGCGCCTGCGCTACAACACGCCGCGCATGAACTCCTGGCACAGCTGGTCGTCCAACAGCCGCTGGCTGGTCTTCTCCTCGAAAGTGAACGGGCCGTACACCCAGCTCTTCCTCACCCACATCGACGACGACGGCAACGACAGCCCGCCGGTGCTGCTCGAGCGGTTCACCTCGCCGGAGCGCGCGGCGAACATCCCGGAGTTCACCCATTTGCCCGGCGATGCCATCGCCGGCATCCGCGAAGAGTTCCTGGACGCCTACTCGTTCCTGCGCGCCGGCCTCGCCAACCAGAACACCGGCGATCGGAAGGGGGCGGAGCGTTCGTACCGGCGCGGGTTGGAGGTCAATCCGGACAACGTCGAGTTGCGGAACGCGCTCGGCTGGGTGCTTTTCCAGGACGGGCGGCCCGCGGATGCCGTCGTGGAGTACAAGCGGGCGCTCGCTACGGACCCGAAGCACGCCAAGGCCCACAACAACCTGGCGCTGGCGCTCGTCGAGCTCGGCGAGCTCGACGAGGCGGCCACGCACTTCTCCGCCTCCCTCGCGATCGACCCCAAGGCGGAGATCCACAGCGATCTGGGATTCGTATTCGCGCGCCTCGGCCGCACCGAGGACGCGAATGCGGAGTACCAGAAGGCGCTCGCAATGGATCCCAATTGCGCGTCGGCCCATCTCAACCTGGCGGTCGCCGCCGTGCAGGCCGGCGACTTGACGGCGGCCGAGTCCCACTACCGTCAGGCATTGCCCGGACGACCCACCGCCGAAACCCACAACGGGCTCGGCTTCGTGCTCGCGCGCCAAAGCCGCACGGACGAGGCCGTTGCCGAGTTCCGAAAGGCGACCACGGCCGACCCCAAGTTCGTGCCCGCGTACAACAACCTGGCGGAGGCGCTGGCCAAGCAGGGCAAGCTCGAGGAGGCTGCCGACTACTATCGGCGCTCGCTGGCGCTGCGCCCGAACCCGTCCGTGCACAACGCGCTCGGCGGCGTGCTGCGCCAGCTCGGCCGCGAGGACGAGGCGGAGTTGCAGTACAGCAAGGCCAAAGCCCTACAGTTCGCGCGGTAGGTCGGCCTGGCAGCACGTCCGCGTGGGGGCGTGATCCGAGACTCGACCGGACCCGGCTCCGGAATCGCGTCCGGCGTCGGAAAATTCCCTTGACTCAGGGGAAAGTGGGCGGGAAAGATGCGGGCGGTGGCGCGCCCGTGGCATGCCGTGTGCCGTGCCGAATCCCCAACCCCGCTAGACAGAGGAACCTCATGATCAAACTCGACCCGAGGACGGCCACGGCCGCGAAGACGCTCGCGCGGCATGCGGGCGGCGCGCTCGCTCTCCTGGCGGTGACGTTGTGGGCGCCGGCCTTGCACGCGGCCCCGTGGTACGACGATGGCGCCGGCAACGGCTGCGTGTCGTGCCACAACGGCTTCGTGAACGGCATCGGCGCGCTGCACACGCAGCACCGCGACCAGTTCGGCGTGACGAGCTGCAATCTTTGCCACCCGAGCGGGGGCGGTACGACGCCCGTGCTGACGTACACGAGCGGGGCCGGCGGCGGCTACGGCTGCGCCGGTTGTCACGGTCAGGATTACGGCGAGACCTCGCCGAACAGCGGCCTGCCGAAGGCCACCTCCTACGGCCTACGCCAACTCCACGTCGCCAACGGCGTCACCTCGTGCGGAACGGGGGGCTGCCATGCGCCGGGCGCGCTCGGCGCTCCGGATCCGTTCCCGGTACTCTTCGGTGAGAACGTCCTGCCGCCGTACTTCCAACCCATGTTCAGCGGGTTGAGCGACCCCTGTTCCAGCTCGCAAGAGGATCTTCCCTTCGATGGCGACGGCGTCGGTCTGGACAACGACGGCGACGGCACGGCCGACTACCCGGCCGACAGCGATTGCCCGGTGCCTGCTACCCCGACGCCCACTCCGACCCCCAACGTCTCCTGCGGTGCGGGTCCTGCCCTCGGTTGCATCGCATCCGGTAAGGGCAGCCTCCAGGTCGATGAAAAGACGGCCGGGAAGGAGAAGCTGAAAGTACAGCTCGGCAAGTTGCAAACGACCGTGACGCAGGGGCAGTTCGGGGACCCGGTGAACGGCAGCACCGTGTACGCCGTCTGCGTCTACGACGCCGCCGACGTGCTCCGCGGTCAGTACTTGCTCACGCAGGCGGGGGCGATGTGCGGCGACAAGCCGTGCTGGAAGACGGTGTCCGACAAGGGCTACCAGTACAAGGACAAGGACGCCACGTCGGACGGCCTCACGCAGGCCAAACTGACCGGTGGCGACGCAGGCAAGGGCTCGGTCAAAATCCAGGGCAAGAACTCGAGCGGCAATCTGCCGACGGGGGTCGTCGCGGGTCTGTTGAACAACCCGAGCGGCGCCACGGTCCAGGTTCTCTCGAGCAACGGCGCGTGCTTCAGCCTCGGGGTGACGGACGTCAAGAAAGCGGACGCGACGGCCTTCAAGGCCAACGGTCCGTGAGTCGTCACGAGGACTGATCTCCGTCGCCGAGTCTCGCGCGGTGGAGACGCGGAACGTCCGAGCATGGGCCGCGCGCGCCGGCGCGCGGGCTGACGCGACACGTGCCGCGGCTCCGGATCACGCTCGGAGTCGAGCGCCGGCCCCGGTGGCGGGGCGAGGTGGATGCGAGCGGACGCACCTCGAAGCGCAAGTCGTGAGGGAACCTGCAGCGGCCATGAACGAACCGAACCTCTACCGGAGCACCTCGATCATCGCGGCAGTGGCTCTCGTACTCACCGTAGCGGTCCGCGTCGCCACGGCGGCTCCCTATCCCACCACACGTCACGACTTCGATCTGCCCGGGACCCAGCCCCTCACGGTCTCGGCACCATTCGCCAATCCGTCCTCCTGTTCGCCCTGCCACTCGAACTACGGGCAACCCAACGTCGAACCGTTTCGCGCCTGGCAGGGCTCGATGATGGCGCATTCCGGCCGCGACCCGCTCATGTTGGCGGCGCTCGCGATCGCCAACCAGGATCTCGAGCACTCCGGCGAGACCTGTCTCCGTTGCCACTTCCCGAAGGGCTGGCTCGAAGGCCGCTCGGTGCCCGAGGACGGCACGGGCATGACCACCGACGATCGGCAGGGCGTGCAGTGCTCGACCTGTCACCGCCTCGTCGATCCGGTCGCCGCTCCCGAGAATCCGCCCGAGGACGGCCCCATCCTCGCCGCGTTGCTGCAACCCGTGCCGGCGTTCAGCTCCGCGATGATGGTCGTCGATCCGCAGGATCGCCTGCGCGGTCCATTCGACGTCATCGCCGATCTCGGCGCCGACCCACACGCGCCGACGCGCAGCACGTTGGTCTCGCCGTTCCACAAGAGCTCGGAGCTCTGCGGCACCTGCCACAACGTCCGGAATCCCGCCTTCACCCGCAACATGCTCGGCGAGTACGAGCTGAACGCGCTCGACACCCCGAGCGATCCGCTGCTCGGCTTCCCCGAGCAGTCGACGTACGACGAGTGGGCCGCCAGCACGTACGCCTCGACCGGCGTGTTCGCGCCGCAGTTCGGCCGCAATCGCGACGTCGTCTCGAGCTGTCAGGACTGCCACATGCCGGCGGTCACCGGGAAAGCGGCGAACATCGGCATCACCCGCGACGACGTGCCGCTGCACGAGCTCGTCGGCGGCAACACGTTCGTTCCCACCATCCTGCCGCACCACCCGGCGTTCGGATCCGAGGTGAACGCGGGCATCCTCGCCGAGTCGGTCGAGAAATCGACCGCGATCCTCCGGAAATCGGCGACCGTCACCACCGACCTCGCGGGCGCCGTGCTCACGGTCCGCGTCACCAACGAGAGCGGCCACAAGCTGCCGACCGGCTACCCCGACGGCCGCCGCATGTGGCTGCACGTGCGCGCGTTCGACGCCGCCCGCAACGTCGTGTTCGAGTCGGGTCGCTACGTCTTCGGGACCGGCGAGCTCGTCGGGTACGAGGCGCTGCCGACCGACGAGGACTACGACCCGCATCTCCACGTCTGGGAGGCCGTGCACGGCATGAGCCCGGCCGCCGCGCTCGCGTTCGGCTCGACCGCCGGTCCGAGCTTGCACCTCGTCAAGAACAACGTGCGCGAGAAGGACAACCGCATCCCGCCGCGCGGCTTCACCAACGCGGCCTTCGAGGCCTTCGACGGCCACCCGATCGGGCAAGCGTTCGCCGACGGCGAGCACTGGGACGACGTCACGTATCCCGTCGGCGCGCAGGCGGTCGGCGCGGAGGTGACGCTCTATTACCAGACCGCGTCCCGCGAGTACGTCGAGTTCCTCCGCGACAACAACACCACCAACGCGGCCGGCAACATCCTGTTCGATCTCTGGGACGAGCACGGCAAGAGCACGCCGGTCGCGATGGCGCATGCCACGATCGAGCCCGACGCCGGGAAGGTCGCCAAGTGCAAGACGGCGCTCGCGCGCGCCCAGGAGACGTTCCGGAAGGCGTACGCCAAGGAATGGGGCAAGTGTTACGGCGTCGAGGCCCAGGGCCTCGTCTGCAACGGCACGAGCCGCGATGCCCGTGTGGCCGCGGCGGAAGCGAAGTTCCGCGCGCGGATCGGCGGGTCGAAGGATCGCGTCTGCGCCGGCCGGAACATCACCCCGATCACGCTCGGCCACGGCAACACCTGCCCGGTGCCGTGCGCGACGACCGTCATCTTCGACATGGGTGACGTCGCGGACTGCGGCATCTGCATGGCGAAGGCGATCGAGAACGACGGCCTGAACGCGGCGTTCGGCTTCCGACCGCCCGTGGTTCCGGCAACGCTCGGCAGCAGCGCCCTGAAGTGCCAGCAGACCCTCGCCAAGGCGGCGAGCGGACTCTCGGCGGCTTGGGTGCGCGCGCTCGCCACCTGCGAAGACGCCAACGCGCGCGGCATCAACGTTCCGCCGCTCGATTGCGACCTCGACCCGCGGGGCGACGTCGCGCGGGCTCGCGCCACGTCGTCCAGCAGGATCGCGACGTGTGACGCCTTCGCGGGGATTCCCGGCTGCGCGACCAGTGGTTCCGCCGCCGGGACGACGGCGTGCTTCGAGAGCGCCATCGGACCGCTGGCTTCGCCGTACACGGGGGTGGCGTACCCATGAGCCTGTCGCTTCGCAGGATTGCCTTCGGGTGGCTGGTTGCCGCGGCGCTCGGTGTGTGTGCCGTTCACCATGTCGAGGCGCGGCCGATCTACTTCGAAACGCTCACGACCCGCTACGGCATCGCGCCGGAGGATCGCACCTACGCGTGCGGGAACTGTCACATCCGGTGGACGGGGACCGGGGCGCGGAACGACTTCGGCACCGCGGTCGAGCAACAGCTCTACATCGGCAAATCCATCTCGCAGGCGCTCGCCGATCTCGAGCCGATGGACGCGGACGGCGACGGCTTCACGAACCTCGAAGAGCTTGCGACCCATCAAACCCTCCCGGGCTACTCGTGCAGCAACTTCTTCCTCGCCGCCGGTGCGCCCATCGGGTACGACACGTTCATCACGCCGCTGGTGCCCTCGTGCCTCGAGCCGAAGGACATCCGGGTCTCGCCGACGTCGCTCAGCTACATCACCAAAGCCGGCACCTCCGACGTGACCCAGGTCCAGGTCATCAACAACGGCAGCAGCGATCCGATCACCGTCAGCGCGTACGGGTTCGTCGCGGGCAGTCATCCGTCGCTGTCGGTGAGCGGTCCACCGCTTCCGCTCGTGCTGGGCGTGGGGGAGATCGTCGAGCTGGACGTCACGTTCGCCCCGCCGTCCGCCATCATCGCGACGGGCACGCTCCGGATCGCGTCCGACGATCCCGACGAGCCGACGATCGACCTGTCGGCGCAGGGGTTCGGCTTCACCCAGACGCTGGCGTCCGTGGACGATCGCGCGCGCTGTCTGAAGAGCATCGACACGGAGCTCCGCCGTTACACGGATCGGAGCTTCCTCGAATGGAATCGCTGCTTCGTCGACGAGGTCCGCGGCCTCGCATGCGACGTCGGCAGACGCGATCTCGAGATCGCGCAGGCGGAGACTCGCTTCCGCGACGCCATCGGCGGTTCGAAGGACGAGGTGTGTGCCGGCGACAATCTGAACGCCGCGCTGCTCGGTCTGCCGCCGGTCTGCGGCGGAACCTGCGACCAGGTCGTCACCAGCGTGGCGTCCTTCGCGAGCTGTCTCGTCTGTCGCGCGAAGGAAGGCCGCGACGAGATGCTGCGGCAGGGTGTCGGGACGGCGCCGCCCGACTCGCCGCCGAACGTCGCGGGCTCGAGGGACGCCAACAAGTGCCAGAAGCAGATCGCGTCGCGCATCGCCAAGGGCATCGTGGGCATCCAGAAGATCCTCGGCCGCTGCGAGCTCGCCAACATCGGCGAAGCGCCGATCGACTGCGCCGCGGCGAACGCGTCCGCGCTCACGAAGATTCGGAAGCGGGTCGACGAGGCGCGAAACCGCTGCACCGACTCGACCGGTGTTCTCGCCTGTCTCTACGACGGCGGCACCGAGAGCTGTCTCGGCGACGCGGCGCTGTCGATCGGGTCGACGCTGGTCGACGCGACCTTCCCCGAC